>JGI20166J26741_11774473_pt1 | contig 21150 bp, 22 predicted proteins | sample TergutCu122P5_FD_26741 | JGI IMG/M metagenome (IMG submission 26741)
ATTGAAATTCCAAGCAAAATATTTCTCTAACGAGGAAAATGAATTTATAAGAAGGAAACTTTTTAAAACAGATCTGAATTGGTTTATGTCATGGGATGTATTTTTGATGCCAGTAGGAAGGTAATTAAAAACTTTGATTCCAAAGTAAAATGGACCTTTTTGAAAAGTTGTTAAGTTTGCCGTTGGAGTATGTAAGAACTAAATCTAGTGTTAATATTACGAATTTCTGAATTTGATTCATATGAATCTCTATTTTTGAGTTTGTCTTGGTAGACACCGTCCACTGATTTCCAAAGATTTTTTTTTAATGAGCCATTTCCACTTACTAATGGCGTCATGTGTACAATATGTAATATTTTCGTGTATAACGCATGTTATCCATTCGTGCCATGCATTTCTGTTGTTCTGGAGGCCCCGACCTTGTCTGAAGAGAAAATTTCGACTTCTGAAAGTTGATAGTTATCTAAAAAAATGCAGCGTTAAATGAGGCCATATATGTACCATTAAATATTTCTCTCTGTAGTTGCTACACATTTTCTGAAACAAATTTCGATTTCGTCATTATTTTTTATACATATACATATAAAAAAAATTGTATTCAAACCTTTACAAATAGCAGCCTATTTTTTCGCCAGGTCCTACTTGAATTCAGTAAAATTGTGGGAGCCAGAATAGCACAGTCTGTATAGTGACTAGGTTGTGAGCTGGACGATCCGGGGCTCCATTCTCGGGAGAGCCAAACATCCAGACTGGTTCGGGGGTCCATCCAACTTCCTATTCAATGGGTACCGGGCATCCTTTGCTCGGATGCAAAACGGCCGGGGCATGAGGTTGACTTCTCACCTAAATACCACATCCAGGTTAAAACTGAGTGGACCTATAACTGTACTACCACTTTATTCCTTCATGGCGTGCACAGAGATAGTTTTACGTGTGTAAGTTTTAGGTCGAAAAAAGCCTGTACTTAATTCATCGTCAACGGATAGGAACCAGAAGTTTCATACACGTATATAGGTTTTCTCTGTCGTCACAACTATGTGATCGTACGCATATTGTGCTTCTATACGAGCTGACAACATTTGTGAAACGACAAGCGTGTAATTGTGTTGCTGCCGCAAGGCTTTTTTCATGTGTCATTCACATAGCAGTTGGTGATCTGGGCAAAACGTTTGAAAAAGTGGATGTTGAAATAGTTGTCAATAATGATTGCCAATGCTGATGAAGGTGAATTAAGCATTCAGTCACCAGAAATAACTTCAACAGTGCCTTCATATGTATACATGAGACCTTTGAATCATGCAAATGTTCACGTAAGACGACATGTACGCCCATCACTTGAACCTGTCCTGTGGAATCCTAACCAAGGAAATCATTCAAGATTCCTACACGACTTGTGGTCCTCCTTACTAAACGCGGTGTACAATGGTAACGTAGTTACTTGCATAAAGGGTTGTGGGAATGGTTGCTGCATTAGTCTTTATTAGTAAAATTGGTTCAAGTAGGCGAATTCAACAGGATATTTCTAAGTAGTTCATTTAATAATAACGCAGTTGCACCAAACAGTTATGTCTGGCCCTGAATTTGGCTTGAATTTAGTTACAAGACTTAACATAAGCTATACCAATCGTAATAACCTCCATTAAACTTAATCAGTCACTAAATTTGGGTGCTAATAGTAATACACATTTATTAGCTGTAAAGCAAACTCGTTTGTTGAACTTTATTATGGAGGTGTATAATTATAGTACAGTGTAGGGCATGTCTTCATTCACCATAATATCTTCCATTATTAATTTATATTAAATAAGTGAGTTTCCTTATCAGTCTTTAATATTTAATGGAGGCAGCAATATGCCTTTGCATGAATGGGGAATCACCATCCTGTTTTCCACTTTTACCATATTCTATAAATCCACCTACAAGCTTGTTTTTCTGCTTTTTGTGTGTATTGCTGTATGGTTTGTGGCATGCTGTACTGTGTCTGGTTGAATGTTACTATATATGGTTGTACAGAAGGATTATGTCAGTTGCAAATTATAATGAAAGAAGAGTTGTTTCAGATGTGAAATACAGCCCTATGGGAGTTATCATCTTTAGAATGAATTTGATGGAGATGGGATCAACATAAGTACAGTAAAAAGGTAAAGGAGTCCCGTAACAGGCCCAGTGTGTCCCAGAGGGTTTCAGGAGGTTTAGGCTCCCAGATTTTCATGACATTTGGCACATGAAGGTGGTGAGGTCGTCGGCCTCACGCACCAGCCACCTTTACCTCCAGGAAATGTTTGTGGTACTCATTTTCTGTAGGAGCTGAGTCGACCCCAGGGCCATGGTATGGTCAGAAGGAATATGTCACTGAAAAATCCAGTGACACCACCGGGAATGGATCCCGAGACCATCCAACTAGTAGCACAGTGCCTTAACCACTATGCCACCCCAAGACATAAGTACAGTACTACATATTTTTCTTACTTTTACAGGGCCCAGTAGTGGAGTTAGAATTATGAAATCTTCACTTCAAGTAGGTGGTCATGATAAAGACAACACACATAAGGCATTCATCGTAGTAGGTGCCATATTTGTAACCTCATTGGTAGCTCTGTGTTACATATACATGAAGTTTCCAGAACTTGAACCGTAAGTTTATTAGTTTCATGAAGTAAGTGATAATTTGAGATTGTAGTTTGATGAGTTATAACAGTGTAATTTTTTAGTTGATTATGGGTGTTTGAGGGGAAACTTAAGCCTCCATTCAGGGAATAATGTGTGTATGCTGAAGATGTAGGTAACAAGTGCATCCAAAACTAGCTTTCATAACTTTTCACCATGATAATATTTACTGCTTCAGAAACATTGTCTCATCTAAACAACTTTACAGTGATGCCTGTTTACTTTTGCTTAGGAACAGTGTATTTTGTTTTTTATTTCATCAGATTTATTGTAAATTTGTTAAATATTGAGAGGGGGGGTTCAAATGCAATTAAATTGGGGGGGGGGATGGTCTGACCAAATAAATAGATGCTTTTAATGGTGGTTCCAGTGGGTACTGAAATGAGCTTTCCATTTCTATATTGGCAATTGTTTCCTTCCACAAAGAGCTCCCTGGGTTGCTGCTGGAACCACTGCAGTACTGCAGCCTTTGCATCTTGTCAAAACAGCAACTTTGACACTTTTAACACAGGATGCACAAATTCTGGGTGCCAGGTTGCCCCATGTTAATAAATTTTATATAGTGTGGTGCCTATATTTGGAAAAATTTGTGGACCGTTGCTTTAGCACTTTAGTATTTGAGGATCCCAACATTACCTTCAACACACACATAACCATCTGAGAGTTGTGTACCACCATCAAGAGAATACATCTTGGGATAATCACGATGGGCGTCATGTTGCACGACAACTGTACCCCTGTCCAGAGCAGTGTCCATGTGTTGGAAGGTGTTGGGCCATCCTGTATAAAGCCTGGACCTTTCATTATGTGACTTCCATGTGTTGAATCCACTTAGGCAAGTGCTGAAGGTTTTGGGTTGGATGAAAACATCAAGGCTGCAGTGGTGCAAGGTAAGCAGCAGCCATAGAGGTAGGGAGGGTGTCCACTAGCTGGTTTGTCAGTGGAATGCCTACCTGAGTACCCAGGTGGATTGTGTCAGTGTCCTCTGCTTCTTCGCTGAGAAGAGTCTGCAGATGTATTTCATTTGAAAAAGCCTGATATCAATTGTAGAATATAATACAACAGAATATAAGAAAGGTGACCCATGCACTTTGACAACACTTGATCATTTTTGCACTCTGTCTATTAATAAATCTATCAGCCCTGAACCTTAAGAAAGTGCAGTATCCTGCTGATAGAGATGTCCTCAAACTCACCTGGTTGCATACAGTGATGACCCAGGTGCCTGGATCTTAATGTGGCCAAAGCCTCACAGTCACAAAGAATGTGTGAGACTGTTTGAGATACCTGCTTGCATCTGTCACACATGGGATTATTTACAAGCCCCAGTTAAATAAATGTTCTTTTAAATGACAGTGTCCTGTTAGGAACCCTGTCATTATTTTTAGCTGGTTTCTGTGCAGACTAAGCATTTCCACAGGTTCTTTCACAGGGATTTTTTGGAGAAAGCCCTTAGCCAGCCCTTGTCCATATATGGTCTTCCAATGCTTCTCATGTTTCCTGCTCATCCAGGCCCTGTTCTCCCCCCCACTGGCAACTTTTGCAGATATACCAAGTGCAGGCTCAGGTCCTGTGAGTTATCAAACATAGTTGTGTGTTAATTTTTTAGACTGCTCACACAAAAGACGTAACTGACATTTTATATTTTATTGGAGTGGTAAGCGTATTTTGTTTTACTTACAGTTACATTGTGTGGGTCAGCCTGATGACCACATGAAACTCATTACAGCATTTTACCCACCACACTTAACTACATCACTCAGATTTAACTCTCTGGAAAATCTCCTCCTAAGGGTAATACTAGTGCCACATCCACAAGTTATGTTTAATTCTCTGTTTTTCTTTGCTTTGAATATAAAGGTATCAATTATCGATCCATATGCCTTGTCAGAAGTGCTCTGACAAAAAAATTTTAATATTTTATTTGTATAATTGTCTTAAATTTATAGATTTTGCTTTTGAATTGTGTACCTGCCATGTGATGTATTTAAAAATGGAATTCAGCAGTAAATGTTAATAATTATACACCAAAATGATTGGGACAGAAATTTTTGCATTTCAGGTTTGTTTGCTACCTGTTCCATTATTTAAATAGATTAAACCACTTAGATCTTTATTTTATTTTTATAATTATTAGCTAAGTAGCTGAAGTGTACCAAAGCTCCAAATGTCAAGAAGACAGACTTGAGCGTGAAGGAAAATCTCCATGTATTATCAAATTTGCGTATTAACCTATAAACAGTTTGCCATCACAGAGGTGGAATTATAGTAATCTGCTTAAAGGGTAATTGATAGCTTAACACTGATCCTTGGCCCTATCATATTATGATAGGCCTATATGTAACCACGTCTCACTGCCCAGAATTGTCATATTATGTTCTGATGCAATTCACTTTTCAAATGTTGCTACATAGGTACATGTAATCTGTAGAGAAAGTGTTACCATTACCCCATATTTTAGATGTCATTGAGAGGCTTCTGTTTACCTCCAGCAAAGGCTGTTAAATTACTGGAAATTACAAACAGTTGGTTATAGCCTTTGTAAAATAGTCAGGGTACAGATATTGTTCAAGTTTCATATGTCTGGGTCTCAGTGTCTGATATGCAGCTGAAGAGATGACAGTATGCTCCAGCTACTTCCATCTTGCAGGAAACTATATTTAGCTCTCATTTAATGGCAGCCTAAAGAGAGCATGGATATGGAATTTCAGAAATGTTTGTCAGTATGCTGTATAAACATGTAATTTCCTTCTTCATTGTAGAGGGGAAATGCAGCACATGAAGATTCCATGGGACATTGAAGATGCCAAACTACTAGGCAGGGTCCTGGACCGCTACAAAGACAAGTACTACTTTGAGGTCCTTTTGACTGTTGTTGTGACATATTTATTGTATCCTTTTAAACTTAACAGATATTTCATTTTCTTGCTTTCATAATATGATGTATTGTGTATGTGTTCTGTGGTATGCCATAGACTGCTGAGGTAAGACCATATTTATTAGAACTCTTAGTTTGAAATACTGACAGTTTCTTAATTTTTTGTGAAAGTTGCCCATCATTTCTTCTAATTAATTGCCTTATATTTTGTCCTGTTCACTTTATTCCCCAAATAATGGTGTTGTGATTAATTTCGTGTAATGGTTGTAATGTGTTACTTTAAAAAACACATGCCCTGTGATTTGGCTTGCATTTGATGCGTTTTGGTATCATACAAAGGAAGTTTCGCACAATGCATTGCCAGAGGCTAAGAAAACTCAAAATAGGAGGTGTTACCTACAAGCACAGTTTTTTAGTGAAAGATGCTGCCAGTTGTCACAGCATCCGTACATTTACAACACTGAAGATAACATTATATAGTAGAGAATTTAAGTGTGTCCTTTGACAACAAGTAGCTTTATGATCTGTACCCCAGACCAAATATTATTTGGATGATTAAATAAAGAAGAATGAGGTGGGCAGATTTTGTGGAATTTATGGGGTACAGGACAGGTGCATATAGGTTTTTTGTGTGCATTGTGATGGAAAGAGACCACATGGAAGACCTAGGCTTAGATGGGAATAGATCTTCAGGAAGTGGGATGGGGGGCGTGGACTGGACTGCTCTGTCTCAGGATAGGAACAGGTGGTGGGTGCTTGTGAATGTTGTAATGATTGTTTGGTTTCCATAAATGCAGGGCATTTCTCAAGTAGCTGAGGACCTGTTAGCTTCTCAGGAAGGGCTCTGCTCCTTGGAGCAGTTAAAATTAGTCCTTTAGACACTTCATTCATCATGTTTCCTTCACTGCTATGTCTACTGTGTAGTTGTGGTTGTGTCAATAAGTAATATACAAATGATATTTTTTGAAGTACATATTCTGGTGATCTTACTTTGATATTGCATATTATCATTGCTGCAACTATAATTTCCTTAACTGGCATATTTAGTTTGCAGACCTTTGCCATTCCAGGGTCAATATCCCTATCAATCCTGTCTGGCTTTCTCTTCCCATTCCCATTAGCACTTCTAGTAGTGTGCTTTTGCTCAGCAACAGGGGCCTCATTGTGCTATACGCTGTCCTTCTTTCTTGGGCGACGACTTGTTTACAAATATTTTCCTGAGAAAGCTTCACAGTGGGCACTTACAGTAAGTAAACTAATAAAAATATGAATTATATAAAAATTTAGTATCCTAGTAATTATCAGGAAACCTCACCAATTCGTACTGCTGACATTTCTTGTCGTAATTCATGGTTAAGGTAAAGGTAAAGTCCAACCTAGAGTAGGCTATGGAAGGCCCAGAGGGGGAGTAGAGGCATAGTTGTACTCCCCCTTTTCCCTTGATGCGACATGGTGGTGGGTGGTCAATGCCATTCCTGGGCTGCTTTATCCCTGGGAAAGGAACCTGGTACCCATTGTACAGGAGGGTGGGTGGGCCCCAGAGTCATTCAGGACAAGTGCAGAAAATCTCGCTTCCACCACATATTGATATCCAGACCGTCAAGCCTGTGGAAAGTCGCATAATTTATGGATGCTAATTAAATTTTTAAACATGAAATTGGAAGAAGTGTTGCTTCCATGTTATACATAGTATCTTCACTTACACATTTGCATTCTTAGTGGCATATTGCACTTTTACAGAATACATTATTTTCAGATTATGTTTGTAGCTGTGTTGATATTTTTGGTTAGCAGTTACATTATTTCATTCAGTATCCCACAGTTTTCTGCAACTGGGATTGACAGTTTGTTGGGCACAGTAATTGCAACATTTAGACACCATTGCAATTTCTTTTGTTTGCGTGTATTTGTATGTATGTATTTAAAATGTGTGGTGTGTATACTGAAAGTGAGTTTCTGTATATGTACAGTAGAATTCCTTTAATATACCACCTCATGATCTGGCATTTCTGGTTGTTTGGCACTTGAGGAACATAGTCCCAAGATCAGATGTTCTGCCATCCGTAACTTCAGTCTTGCATTCCTGTGACTTGTCCTGTGATAATTAAAAAAGCTAAGCCTTCATATGATGAAATAAGAGTACTGATAAGTGCACATTCTCTGAGGGTTGGCTGCAAAATTCTAAAGAACCAACAGCTGAAGGATATATACAAATAGCATTCTCATCTGATTAATTGTGCAGCCCAAGTATAGGAGCAGTAACAGAAAATTATGTGTAAGGTATCGTCTAATAATCTGGAATGTTTGATAATCCATGACCCGTCTGGTCCTGTGGGTGCTGATTTAAAGGATTCTGCTGTACATCATTAATTTTATGTTGGATAAGACTTTTTCTTTAATCTTTTCATTAGGTTAATAATATATGGGATGTGGACAAAAGGTGATTTATAATTTGTTGCTTATCCTGTGTTAATTGCCCAGTGTGCAAGAGAAGATTGCACGTAGGGATAGACATGTCTGTTGATTTGTCCACCCATCTGTCCATCCCTCCACATGCTTCATCTCAAGAATCACTGGCTGTATTTTGATGAAATTTGATATGTCATTAGAGGCCACTCCTGATGTGTGGTGTGTAATTTTATATATCAGGAATAGCTGATGCAGAAGTTTGTGAGGTGGGAGAGCCACAAGCACAACTCCTTGAAATGGAGTACTAACAATAAGCATAGGAAGCATATTAAAACATATTTACAACATGAATGATGGTAATGATAGTAGTGTCACTATACTTCGTAACCAAAGCAAATGTGAATCCACACTGCAAGGAAGATGTGGCAACTGTGTGCACTCTGGTAAGGATTGCATCTGGCCATTTATCTTGTATGCTTTGTGTGCATCATTTGCAGTAGTTGTGGTTGAGGTGGATATTGCCCCCATTTATGGCCTTGTGGTAGACCGAGCACCACAGCCTTATTGAATTTCTTGGCCTGTGGCTGCCTTAGCAGTGGTGCAGTACCAGTGGTCTGTGAAAACGAATGCAACCTGTCATAATAGGATAGTAATGAGGCTAACAACCAACAGGGGTACATACAGCCTAGGATGGGTTCCAGATGATAACGCAATATAGTATTTATAAATTCACAAAAGAAAATGAAAGAAAAACACAGAACAGACCTTCTTGTAGTGTAGTTGATATCAAGCCCAGTAACTTTGACAAAGAGTTCAGTGTTTTACCACAAGACAAACAACTCTCCAAATTTAATATTGTATATACCATGCATGAATGCATATTTCATCCTTTCTAACCAACTTTTAATGCACTGAGAAGTGAACACAATCAATACAGTTTCCTCCCCGAATGTCCAGAAGTTATTCATTTTGTAAGAAGATAACTTTCAGTTCCTCACCGGTGTCTCCATTTCCTCTGTGGATATCATCTGTTTGTCCAAAGCCTTAGACAAGTTACAATTTAAATGTGTTATGAGATTTGAGGTTTTCATGGCAGTTAATAATAAGATATCTTCTGGACTGTGAGACTGTAATATTAATTTCTCTTTTTGCTTTAGGTAAGGAGGTTGAGTTAGGGAAATTATTTTACTGTTTTAAGTTCTGCATTTTTAAGCATGTTAACAGAATTGTGAAAAGTGACTATTAGCTTTGTCGTACCTGTCTGTCTGCATTGAACAACTCGGCTCCCACTGGACAGATTTTTATGGAACTTGATATTTGAGGATTTGTCAAAAATCTGTTGAGAAAATTCAAGTTCCATTCAAATCTGACAAGAGTAACAGGTACTTTATGTGAATACGTATGTACATTTGTGATAATTACCCTCTGAATTCTTCTTATAATGAGAAATGTTTCAGACAAAATTTGTAGGGAAAATCAGAACAGACATTTTAGGTTAATTTTTTCCACAAATCATGCCGTTTATGAGATAATGTGGAAAAATATGGAAAAGCCAGACTGGCCACATATGGAAATATAATATGGCACAGAAAAATTTGATATGCATGCTGGATAACTAAGGCAAGAATACAGACACTCACACACATACACTCTCATAATATTTAATAGTTACTGATTTTCCACAGCAACAATGATTATGCAAGCGTGCCACAGTGTTATATGTACCTTGCCTGACTTGTTATATTTTATGTATACTTTCAAAGCACAAGTACCATGTTGAATGAGTGTCATTGACTTCTTACCAGATTCTAATTTATAAAAGAATTCTGCCGCATAAATATAAGATTTGAGGTTTGTGTGGTAGTGAAGGTACATATTATGTCTGACTGGGTCATGACATCTTGCAGTCTGGTAGGACCAGCATTTCTTAGGAACAGTGCCTCCATATTCAGGGTGTGAGACAAAAGTGGCAGGTGATACAGACGTGGGATAAAAGGGAATTGGTGACAGAGGATAGGAATGGTCAATCAGAGCAAGAGTAAGATATTCATATTGGCCATAACTCAATGTCTTGTCATAACCCAGAAAACCACAGCATGATTTGACTTAATAAAGTCTCATCACTTTTATTTGTAATGATAGGATTATAGAATGGTGGTTAAAGAGACATATACCTTGAAGCTGTTGTGGTCTTCTTTAATTCCCTCAAAGAACTGAGGAAAATCATATGGAGTGTGAGTCAGGATAACCATAAAATCTTGAGAATTGCAGCTGGCTGTCCAGAATTCAGGATGGTTTTGATAGCCACCAAGCCAGATTGTTATTTGCGTTGAAATTGTTGCTTCAGTTTTTCCACAGTTATGTCTTTTAAACGTCTTTGAAAGTGTTCCCTTTCCATCTACTTATTGTTTAAGAATGTGCATTTTAATTAGTGAAAATATTCATGCTCTGCTTTTAGAATTATTGATATGAACAATTTATGGGTAAGAAGGTACACATTTGGCCTTTAGGCTGGAGTATGGGGAATCCTATTATAACAAAAAGGCTTGAGTTTTCTACTTTCCTGTTTATAGGTGAATAAACATCGAGGTAACCTGTTCAATTACATCTTATTTCTACGCATGACACCTTTCTTGCCAAACTGGTTCATCAACATCACAGCGCCAATAATCAATGTACCACTTTTTCCATTCTGGATTGGCACATTCATTGGTAAGCTGCTATACATGTAAACAGTATATATCAGGGCTGGTGAACCTTTCTGAGGGAACATGCTCAAATTGTCTACAAAATTCAGAGAAACTCTTATGTGTGTCCATGGGAATTTTGAAGAGCAAACTGTCTTGGAACCTTCCATAATTATTAATTATTGCATTACTGTTATTAATGCATATTATAATTATATTGTATAATTAATGCATAGTATAATTATATAATATTTTTAATAATGGCCTCCTTGAGGAATGCGATAAGGAAGAAAATTTGGAAGTAACTGAGGCTAATACAAATTCCTGTTCAAAAATATTGGAAAATGTTTTGTCCAATGTCATGTATTCACCCATTCACCACCCAGCCCACACCCTAATGGTGAATATCCATTCAGCACTTCAAACTGTTCCTGATTTGTGTAAAAATGTTTCAGTCACAGTATTATTTGGTAGCAATGGTAATTCATACACAATCTCTAGAGTCAAATGCATGAATGTATACACACTCCTCAAGTAAAGATACTGGTTGGACAAAGGAAATAAAAATGGGACAGGAGTGAATGTTGTGTGCCAAGGAACACTTTCCACATGATATTTTGGGCACGTGTCATAGGTTTGCCAGCCCTGGTATATATATTTATTTAATGCTTCATGCTTATTATAGCCATTATAAGCACTGTGCAGATTTTATATAATTAATCTAAAAAACTGAAGTTCAATTTGTGGTTATTAGCTTATTCAATTCTGTAGATGGACCTGAACACAGTTCATATTTATGATCTAAGTGTTACTTGTCACAGATTTATCTCCAGGGGCCACGTGTGTGATACATGTGGCACTGTAATAATTTATTTCATGTACATGTAAAAAGTGGAGGACAAGAATTATGTGGTATAGCAGCCTGTAACAATACTGACTATTGGTTGTCATCTTGATTAGTCTCATATGTAGGCTTAGATGGTAAACATGAGTATAAGCATGTTTAGTAGCATGGCTGATACATGACATCATGTAATAGGTGTAGCACCACCATCGTTTCTTGCGATCCAGGCTGGTCAGACCTTGTACACATTGTCAGCTTCAAGTGATGCCTGGTCTTGGACATCAGTCATTCTTCTTGGAGTCTTTGCTGTGCTTTCATTGGTTCCAGTGATCTTACAAAAACGACTAAAGGAAGCGGTTGAGTAGTCTTCAATTACATAGTCTTAGTATTTATACTATTTATAATACACCTGTCTGGTAAAGAAATGGTACAGATTTCTTGTATGTGATGCATTTGTAACATACCATTGTTTGTAGTCTTTCTCAGATATGACTTTCCAGAAGTACCATTCCAAAATAAAATGGGAAGTTCTCATACGTTTCCCTTTCCTAAAAAAGTGACATTGCCACACATTACATCCTGGTTCCTGTGTGTTGAAATAAATATGACAAATAAGAAAAGGAAAGGGTTAATTATCTGCAGATAGCTATAAACAAAGTGTTGTATCACAGTTGTTAGCCTTCTTTGTTCAGAGCTTAAGTGCCAGGCTAGAGCAGCATTTGGTAATGATTATGCAGGATTATAAAGGATCTGGAGCTTGAGGCCACTGTAAGGTGTGGGCCTGATGTGTGCAGTATTATATTTATTATTAGAAAATTATTTTAATATGCAGTCTGATCCCTATGTAATGAATCTTTGGGGAAATAACTTCTTACACCAATCAGGGTTTATCAATAATGAAGTTTATGCAAAATTACATAAAGTAAATGAAATTACATAATCAGTAGTAATACACTAGTTCTCAGAAATTAATAACATGTTATAAAAATGTATTGTGCAGTAGCAACATATAGCAGACAGGAAGCATGATGTTTCTTATTTTGACTCCTGATATTATAAGTTCAAGTTCTGGAAGGTCAAACATTTCTCACACTTAATGCATGATATTTAGTAAAACATGTAAGAACTACTTATTGAGTACAGGAAGAACACTTAACTTCAGTCTTCATGACATATTGTTTTACTAATGAACTGGATGTAACTTTGCATATCTTGCTAAATGGGAACCTCTGAGAGAGATCTTCAATTCCCCATTGCATGGACATGCTGGAGGTTTTAACATTATGCATTTATTGTTGCTTCACTTCTTGTATGTTGTTTGTGTAATTATAATTAGTTTTTATGAGCTGATGTTGGTACAGACACTTTATTAAATGGTCAGCCTTCTGAAGAATTCTGGAATTAGAAATACATATAATATTGGACACTGCATGCAGTCTACTTACAAATGTGAACAAAACTCAGTAGTTCGCTTATGTGAAAGGGCATATCATTTTAGAGTTACACGTTAAGCAGTGTTTGTTTTGCAAATTGTATGTGTGTACTACTGAAACAGCTATGGCTGATATAGATGGAATTTTGTGTTCATATTGGGTCATTCCCAATATATGTGGTGAGATGTGATAGTGTCTAGTAAATATCAGTTTTGGGAACAAATCTAATGCTTCAGGAAAGCCTCATCATTGGCAAACTGCAAGGGACCAAAAAATGATGGGTTTCAGACTATTTGATTTTTATCACACCTTGTACCTGCTTGCCATTTTTGTTCATGTCCAGTATGTCAAGGCATCTGAGCTGCTGATGTGTGCCAGTAGCCAAATAACAGAGAGAATGGGCAGTTAATGATTAAGACATTTCTGGGGTATAGAAACTTATGTTGAAATTCCTTTCGCATTACGTATTTCTGCTTGACAAAGTTTTTTTGAAGACTGTAATTTTGGAATAGCCTACTGTTACATATGGCACTAAATGATATGTTTGAATTACATGTTTACTAGCTTTGTAATCTTCCCCATTATGAAGGCGCAGAGCAGTTCCATTTATTGAAGAATCTTGCTGATTTTCCAAGAGATGAGGTTCTCACAGCAATGTTTAGGAAGGTTAAAGTTTTCTGAGATGATGCCTTGTCAATTTTTAGTTACCTTGCAACATTGTGTCATATCTCAGAAGACTGGAATCTTCATTGTACTTTTGGGGGGGGGAGTTGGCAGTCAATACTGATTACCAGGGTGACTTTTAAAGTATGATGGTCACAATGCATTATAGCTACAGTGATGAGTGTAAGGAAGGTTTGAATAGTAGATTATTTTAGAAATACAACTTCAGTTCTATTTGGAACCTGATACAATGCATCCCACAAACATCCATTCTTGCTAAAAATCAACTTCCTATTTTCTGGATGCAAATTTTTATTTATTGTGCATTTTAATGTATACTTAATATTCACATAACCAGAAAACTGTTTTCCTGAATGGTTGTAAATGCTGATCCAAAGAGAGGATGTGGCAATGCAAAAGCCATAAAACTGACATATCACTTACTTTTCTCATTTTATGACATGCTGTCAATTCTTTGCCACATCCTGCATCTCATTTAATCTGAAAGAATTCTATACTGTGTCTAAAATTTGTACTTATTCTTCTTTCCAACTATGTTCCAATGATTGTGCTGGAGAAGGTTAATAAATTGGAGTTCATCTCAAGCTGTTCATATTAATATACATACTAAAAAAATTATTAATTTCCCAAAGACGCAACATTCCATGGGTGCAACGGAGCATATATTTCTGGGATATGCAGAAGCTTTAAAGAGTTTTTGGCAGAGAGGAGACAGTAGTGAAAGTGAAGACAGTGCAGTTAATGAAAGATGATAAAATTAAACACAAGGAAAAACAAGTGTTTCTCACAGGAGAAGGATCGTGTTGTAAACAAAGAGGCAGTAAATTTTTGCATTGTTGCACCATTTGATTGGCAGAGGCTAACTTGCATATGCTTAATTAAACACAAGGAAAAACAAATGTTTCTCACAGGAGAAGGATCGTGTTGTAAACAAAGAGGCAGTAAATTTTTGCATTGTTGCACCATTTGATTGGCAGAGGCTAACTTGCATAAGCTTAAGTGTCTTGAGTTGCTTGCTAGAAAAAAACTGGTGTATTATATGGGTAAGGAGGATAGGGGAAGTGCATTGATGGTAATGGTGCTGTGCACTGGGTGAGACTGTAGGTAGAACAAGCAGGAAAGGTAAGGGCAGTCAAATGGGGCTTCATCTACTGTATGGAATGAGTTTAAAATGTAGTGGGGTATGTGGAGATGAGAAGTTAAACATGTGTGATCTAGGACATAGTTAATAAGTTGAGCCGAGAGAAGTTAAATGATGTAATGAGGAAGGGAAATGTTAGGGGTGTGATTGGCCCTGAAAGACACTGTATGCTTACTGTGAAGCTTCCACCATTCCTGTATTCCAACTTTCATACCCAATGGAAAATCTGCCTTTATATATTTGCAGCTCATATTTTCAGATTGGGATAAAACAAGGTCTACAGAAAACAAGTCAGAATCTCTGGGATAAAGTAAAATGTTGGTTAGCACTTTTATATCTGTAATTGGATAAATAGCAACTGGTTCCCTCTGAATGCCTCATGATAATGTAATTTAATGTCACTAGCAATAAAATGGTGTAGAACAATTTGCCCTGACATCCATAAACTTAATTATTTCTATCTGGAATAAGAAGGCATTGCCTGAGGAGTGGAAGGAGTCAATCATACCTATCTATAAGAAGGGTGTAGTAATTCTAGAGGCATATCACTTTTGCCAACTACATACAAACTTTTATCCAACATCCTGCTGTCAAGGTTAACTCCATATGCAGAGGAAATTATTGGGGATCATCAATGTGGATTTTGATGTAAAAGGTCAACTACTGATCATATATTCTGCATTTGTCACACAGGTGAGAAGAAATGGGAGTACAGTGGAGCAGTGCATCAGTTGTTTATATACTTCAAGAAAGTTTAGGATTCAGTTAGGAAGGTCTTGTATAATATTATCACTGAATTTGGTATCCCTATGTAACTGGTAAGGCTGATAAAATGTGCCTGAATGAAACCTACAGCACAGTCTGGGTAGGCAAGAATTTGTCTGACATGTCTCTGGTTAGGAATGGTTTGAAACAAGACGCATTATCACCACTGCTTCTCAACTCTGCTTTAGAGTATGCCATTAGGAGGGTTCAGGTAAACCAGGAGGGCTTGAAATTAAATGGTACACATCAGTTCCTGGTTTAGGCTGATGATACATTGGGCGGACATGTATATACTATAAATAAAAATGCAGAAGTTTTAGTAGTTGCTAGTAAGGAGATTGGACTAGAAGTAAATACTGATAAGACTAAGTACATGGTCATGTTTTGAGATTAGGATGCAGGACAAAGTCATAGTATAAAGATTCATAATAGTTACTTTGAAAGGTTGGAAGAGTTCAAATATTTGGGAACAACCTAAACAAATCAAAATTGTATTCAGGAAGAAATTAAGAGCAGACTGAAGTCAGGGAATGCTTGCTATCAATCAGTGAAGAATCTTTTGTCGTCCACTTTGCTATCCACAAATTTAAAGATTAAGATCCACAGAACTATAATTTTGCCTGTTGTTTTGTATGGGTGTGAGACTTTGTTGCTAACACTGAAGGAGGAGGGAGGGTGTTTGAGATTAGGGTGTTGATGAGAATATTTGGGCCTAAGGAGGACGAGGTAAAAGGGGAGTGGAGAAAACTACATAATGAGGAGCTTAATGATCTGTAGTACTCACCCAATATTGTTTCGAGAAGAATGAGAGGGGCAGGGCATGTAGCATGGTGGAAAGGAGAGGCATATACAGGGTTTTGGTGGGGAAACTGGAGGGAAAGAGACCACTTGGAAGACCCAGGCACAGATGGGAGAATAATACTAAGATGTATCTTCAGGAAGTGGAATATGGGGGCATGAACTGGATCGACCTGGAAGACCCAGGCACAGATGGGAGAATAATATTAAGATGCATCTTCAGGAAGTGGAATGTGGGGGCATGAACTGGATCGAGTTGGCTCAGGATAGGGACAGGTGGTGGGTACATGTGAATGCAGTAATGAACCTTCGGGTTCCATAAAATGCGGGGAATTTGACTAGCTGAGAACCAGTTAGCTTTTAAAGAAGGAATCTGCCCCATGGGGTAAGTTAATAAGCAATAAAATGGTTTTATCAACAGTATTTACAAAAGACATCATCATAAAACCATTCATTCTCAATAACTTTACCTTAAACATCCACTCAGACCTGCCTGGAGAAGGAAAGTGAAATATAACTCTCCAGTATAAGAAACATGCAAGTCCTTATATTAAAAATTCAATTTTTTAATCACACCTCTTTAATTCACTTTCACCTCACCAAGATTAGTGCACTAAAAGGAATACCATCCAGGCATTCCTGGACGTTGATTACTTTTCTGTAGGAACAGTCTGTAATTTTTCTTTGTCTCATCTAATGTTTTGGCATCACTTTCTAATTTCTTTTCATCCTCTGGGAACAAGTCAGGAAACTCAAATTCCTGCCCTCTAGGCTGTAACATAAATTCAACAACATTAATGGAATAGTAAGCCCTAAAATTAAAGAATAATTACTTTTATTCCACCTTAATAACAGAATGTCATATAATGTTCTCAGACTTTTAATACAGTCAGCAGTAACATTTCATATGAATAATTATACTTACCAACGTAACAAATGCAACTTTATAGTCATCTTCTTTTGTTACATATCCCTTTAATTCATCTTGTTTAGTTTTTCCTAAATATGTAAAAAATAAGTTTATTAAATGTTTGTTGGATGACTGGTATTTAAATATCCCTGCACCTCTTAATTACGGTTTTTTTTTGCAAATCACATTACTTAAAAAAATTAACACCAAAGACAAGTACATCATAAATTACACCTACCCATTGCAATAACAGTTCGTACATCAACAACTGGAATTTTGTATATCTTCTCAAGGTAATTTCTTATATCATATTTTGTCATTTGTATGGAAACTATGAACTTAACAATATTTGGTGGCTGTTTCTGTTGAGGTCTAACTAGTTTCAACCAAAAGTTTGGAAGAAATATTCTCTGCTGAGGATTTCCTCGCTGGTACAGAGGATACCTGAAAAAATTTCCACAAATTCAAGACTTCCAGTTATGACTACCGATTACAGATGTTTCTGGGTCTCTTACCATGAACCAAATACACTGTGGACAAAGAGCTCCTTACTCCAACTACCTGATATTCTTTAACTGAAAATGCTGTTACTTACATTTTATAATAGGTTCATATACAGTAAATGAGGCAGTAATTATTACAATTAACATAAGCTTATTGCATTTATTACATTTAAATATGCACAATCCAACACACAGACTAACATCTCCAGCAGGCTTTGTGAAAACAAAGAACAGGGCATTTTTACCACCACACAGTAAAATATATATATATACCTATTTTAAATTACTACCCAATTTACGGTACGACGAACTAAACTACGTACCGTCTTCATCTAGATATATTTCCTGCTGCACACTAACGTAAAGTGGGCGGAGAGCCAAGAAATATTGTGAAATTTTACCGTTGTACAAGCTAGTAGTGAAATGTCAGGGAAGATCTTGAATGTTAGCACACATCTGCTTCTACAAAACGTGAAACAAAAACACCCCCGGAGTGTCTAATACAGTGGAAGTGCCTTCAACACGTCACCTTTTGAGTGATACAATTACTTTCACGTACAGGTTCCATTAAATACATTATGCGTCCAGCGACTGACAGAAGGATGCATTCATTTAAGAAACAGAAGGGACAGTCATCAGCTACAATACACCAAAACTCAACATTTCCCACTAGTCAATAACAGCGCAAGAATGATGAGCTGTGGAATCATCGATACGAAATCATTTCCAAAGATCAATTACTATAGCAACCTACCCACAAACATAAAAATAAGCTAATAGCACGTGCAACTCTACCCTTCTACTTATCACACTTGGTGGAATACACCAAACCAAACATTCAGACTGCCTATACTTACCATCTTGTAGACATTTCGCGCCTTTGTACTACTATTCAAGTATTTCTAACGCCCACTAACAGGTGCAAATCAACGTTGTCATGGATTACGTAGGTTACAGCACCCTACTCACACCGGTACACAGATTAATACTAGCTCCGGTGACGCAAACCCAGGTATCACTCCATGTAACCTAACAAAATTTTCTTGCCCTTCATCGATTCTGATTACGTTACATTAATTAATGGGTTACACAATAAAATGAGACATATAAACAAATTTAGGAGACCGAAACCTTGGAGATAAATAAGGAATTATATACTCTGAATTTACATAATGCAAGCGCACATGAGTGCTCGGTAAAATGATCATGATCATATCTTTTTGGACTCTTTGCACGAAGACGATCTGACGATTTACGACAGTCAATGGCCTCAAATCCGTCATTTATGATCTGTGCTCGAATCCCCGAGGTGGGAAAAGTAAAGTGCCCTTCTCTGTGATGTAGTAATCTGTGGGATAAGCAAATTGATTTGTTGTTGTGATGGTGGTTTCAAAAAGATATGGTTGGATAAAAGGAAATTTGAAGCGGTATATGAGACTTGCAGCTTATAATGTTTTTGATGCATATGTATATTAGACAGCAGGTGTTCATTTCTGACGGCTAGAAGGGAACTGTTGGGAGGAACGTGACTTTCTTTTTTTACCGGCTTTTGCTAGCAGTTCTGTAAAAGTTGCTTTCGTGATCAGAATTAAATGTACTTTATTTTTTTTAAGTGAAGGGTGTTGTAGTTAATCACTGAGTTAGTATATTTATAGTCATGGATGACATTGCTCGCATAGCTGAAGAGTTGGCTCATGCGGTCGAGCTAACGATGGATCCACGTGTACCGCAACAACAGAGAATGGAAGCATACACGGCATGTGAGAGGTTTAAAGAAACTTCTCCCGTATGTGTGCAGTGTGGACTGTACCTGGCACAACAGAGTAATGCATCACATTTTGTACGCCATTTCGGACTGCAGTTGATGGAGCATTGTGTTAAATATCGATGGACCCAGATCTCGCAGCAGGAGAAATTATTTATTAAGGTAAAGTTTGATTGTACATGTGTCACTAATATTCAGAAGGTTGGTCCTTTTACGGTCATATGGTGGGTGTCAGCACTTGCAATTCAATGTCTGGACTGACGGTATTTAAATTCCAGCCATTTCCAGTCATAATGCTTGCTGAAACTGCCATTTGATAGTCGATTCTGACATGTCATTTAATGGATATCAGTACAAATTATTCATGAAGTCTCACAACAGCACATTGGAGGGTGGGCTTTGGTCCTACAAGACTTACTTTTTTATTGTGCATCATGTAGCATTATTTGTGTTGTATAATTTTATCATATTGCATGGAATCATCCCAGAAAACAGCAGTAGTCGCTGTTTTGTTATAGCTGGTTGTGTAACATCATGTAAAGTGCTGTGTGATTACTGAACTTTAGAGTTCTTGAAAAGACTTATTGTAGTCTGTTGTAAAGTGATTCATTTAATTCTGCAAAATCCTCGTCTGGCAATGCTGACACAGAGACTCGGGTATACTGCAGTTATTATACTTTTTTTGCCCATATTAACAGGGACTTAGAACCGTCGTATTGTTTTGAAACATGTTGATTTTTTTTTGGTGAGGAGTTATAATCTCTTCACCCTAACCAACTAGGCGGAGGATCACCCCTTTTCGGCCGTCCGCGACTATTTTTTCAATATATTCACAGCTACATTCTATATCTGGAGGCTGTCTCCTCTATCCACAGCTACTTGGAAGAAAGGTGTACATGGGATGATGATATTAGAATGGATCTTGAAGAAAAAAGATGGGAGGGTATGGATTTCATTAATTTGGCTCAGGATAGGGACAAGTCATGGCCTGTGATGAATAAAGCAATGAATCTTCAGGTTCCATAAAATACAGGGAATTTATTTACTAGCTGAGGAACTAGTAGCTCCTCCAGGTATCTGCTGTATGTCATCAGTAAGTTAGACAATCAATGCTTCTTTTCACGAAGCATTTACAAACCATCCTCCATAAAGCCATGGACACTTTCCTTAAGATATTCCCTCTCCTCGCTCGAGACTGCCCGCTAACCATACCCAATAAAATTCTTCTATATAAACTCCTCTTACGTTCCATGAACACGTACGCTGCGCCGGTATGGAGCTCAACATCTCTAACCAATTATCGTCACCTGCAAGTCTATCAGTCAAAATGCCTCCGTGTTATAGGGGACTTTCCTCGGCGCACTCCCATATCAAACCTTCACACTCACCTCCAGATAATCCCAATCCGCCTATTCATCTACTACCTCACAGGTAAATTCTTCGTGAGCTGCCCCGCGCACTCGAACCCCCTCATTTGTAACACAGGGAATTACACCCTAGAGGATCTCCATCGTCAGTACACAAAATACAGGCATAAATGCATCAAACATATACTCCTGTAATTAACGTCTACCCTGATGTTGCAGTGTTTTTTCTTATTGTAATGATAACTTTTTCACTGCCTTAAGCATAAATGTTGTTTCAACGTAATAAACTTCAATTGCCT
>JGI20166J26741_11775584_pt1 | contig 21148 bp, 20 predicted proteins | sample TergutCu122P5_FD_26741 | JGI IMG/M metagenome (IMG submission 26741)
GACGCGGGGGATCGGATTTTCGGGACGAAATAAAGGTGGGATACGCATTGTAGGGAACGGATTTATCCGTTCCCTACAGGTCGTGCAGCATCCCCAGAAGCGTCTCCCTCTCATTCAGCTCCGGCCTCTCAATCACGCGCTCCAGCAAAAAGCCCAAGGCGTCGCCGAGGGCTTTTCCCTTGTAGCCCAGCGCCAACAAGTCGCCGCCTTTGACGGCGAGGCAATCCAGAGACCAGCACTCCCCGCTGTCGAGCACGGCGCTCAACGCTGCCCGGCGCTGGCCGGCGGCGCAGCGCACGGCGTCTGTGCCGTACGCCGACAGAAGCCGCTTCAGGTTCGCGCCGTCCTCCGGCAGACCGGAGAGAGCCAGCGCGACACCGGTGTCCGCGGTTCGGACGGTGTAGGTGTCCAGCCGCAGAGCCGCGAGAAATGCGGCGGTGTCCGAGATGAGCCCGCCGCGTTCCAAGGCCTCGCAGAGCCCCGCCCAGCGCAAAAGCCGGTCATTTGGCAGATGCCTCAACTGCTTTGCGTCCGGCGTGCCGGGTGCGGATGTGAAGTGCGCCATCAATCCGTACGAGAAGGGCTCGGCGGCCACCGTCGGGTTGGGGGAGAGCAGCACCTTCTCCAATTCGCCGCAGATCCGCTCCGGGGCCAGAAACGCGGCCAAATGCGCCTTGCGTTTTATCGCCGCCGCCGTCTTCGCCTCAACCGTAAAACCGAGCTGCGCGGAAAAGCGCAGCGCCCGGAACATGCGCAGCGCGTCCTCCTCAAAGCGCGCCTCCGGCTCACCCACGCAGCGGATGAGCCGCGCCTTGAGGTCAGTCTGCCCGCCGAAGGGGTCAATGAGCTCCCCCGCGCGGGAGAGGGCCATGGCGTTGATGGTAAAGTCCCGGCGGCTCAGGTCGGCCGTGAGGTCGGAGATAAAGCGCACGCTGTCCGGCCTGCGGTGGTCGGCATAACCGCCCTCGGCGCGGAAGGTGGTGACCTCCACGTGTTTTCCGCCTGTGACCACGGTGACGGTGCCGTGTTTGAGGCCCGTGGGTTTGGAACCCGGAAAAATGGATAGGATTTGCTCGGGGGGTGCGGAGGTAGCGGTGTCCCAGTCACGGGGCCGCCGGCCCAGCAGATTGTCCCGGACGCAGCCGCCCACGAAATAGGCGGCAAATCCGGCGTCTTCCAGGGTCTTGAGTATTTTTAATGCATAATCCGGGGGAGAAATCACTGACATGGCAAAACCTCGAAACATAGGATGATTGTAAGGGGCGATGCCCACATCGGCCCGTGTCATGCCGTTCTATGGCGATTGCGGGGCGATGTGGGCATCACCCCCTACTTTACAGATGGACGTATCTGTATTATAATACGAACGCTGTATTAAAACAACAAATAATGGGGCTTTCTTATGACGGCTTTTTCAGAATACCTTCTCCCCGGCAAGCGGGGCCACCTCATCGGCGTCGGCGGCGTGTCCATGTCGCCTCTGGCGGAGGTGCTCCTGGGTGTGGGGCTCACGATCACGGGTTCGGATATGAACGAGAGCGAAAACACGCGGCGGTTGGAGAACCTGGGCATTCCCGTGGCCATCGGGCACAGGGCGGAGAATCTCTGCGGCGAGATCGATTTCGTTGTGCGCTCTGCGGCGGTGCGGGATCAGAATCCGGAGATTCAGGCGGCGCGTGAACACGGCATCCCTGTATTCGAGCGCAGCCAAGCCTGGGGCGCGCTGATGAAGGACTACGAAAACGCCCTGTGCATCGCGGGCACCCACGGCAAGACCACCACCACCTCCATGTCCACCCACATCCTCATGGCGGCGGAACGCGACCCCACCGTCATGATCGGCGGTACGCTCCCGCTGCTCAAGGCGGGGCACCGTGTGGGCATGGGGGACACCATCATCATGGAGTCCTGCGAATATTATGACTCCTTCCTCAGCTTTTGCCCCACCATTGCCGCCATCCTGAACATCGAGGCCGACCACTTGGACTATTTCAAAGACCTCGAAGACGTGAAAAAATCCTTCCGGAACTTTGCCGCCCTGGTGCCGGAGCATGGCCATATCATCGCGAACCTCGACGACGCGAACACAATGGACGCGCTGGCGCCTCTGGGCCGCGAGCTCATGACCTTCGGCCTCACGGCCAAGGCCGACGTGTACGCCGAAAACATCGTCAGCCACGGCGCGCAGACGGATTTCGATATCTATTACAGAGGCGCTTTTTTCACCCATGTGAATCTCCGGGTACCGGGGATTCACAATGTAAAGAACGCCTTGGCGGCGACGGCGGCGGCGATTTGCCTAAAAATCACACCCACCGCCGTGCGCTACGGCCTGGCGGGTTTCACCGGAGCCGGGCGCAGATTTGAGTTCAAGGGCAAATATAACGGCGCGGACGTCTATGACGACTACGCGCACCACCCGGGTGAGATCAAGGCCCTGCTGGACGCAGTGGAGCCGCTGGGCTATAAGCGCCTTGTCATGGTCTTTCAGCCCCACACCTACAGCCGCACGGCGGCGCTTTTTGGCGATTTCGTCACGCAGCTGCGGCGGCCTGATCTGACCTTTTTGGCGGAGATCTACGCCGCCCGGGAGCAGAACACCATCGGCATCTCCTCCGCCGACCTGTCCAGACAGATCCCGAACTCCCTCTATTTTTCAGATTTTGACGAGCTGGAAAAGGGCCTGCGCTGGACTGCCGCGCCGGGGGACATCATCCTCACCGTGGGGGCGGGGGATATCTATAAGATCGGCGAGCGGCTGCTGAAGAAATGAGATAGGTATCATAAAAGGGAGGGTGGGCGCGATAGGGACTTCACAAAAATTGAAACGGTGAGGGGCAAGCTCAAATCCCTGCACCCGCTCACGCTACCTGGGAGGAGGCGTATGAGGGTTTTTGTGCTGATGGAAAGACAAAATAATGGTTGATATTTTGCTATAATTATGGTATAAATAATATACAATATGTTTGGAGGTGTAAAGATGCCGCAGATTAGGCCAATCAGCGAACTCAGGAACACAAACGAAATATCCGAATTATGCCATAGCAATGCGGAGCCCCTGTTCATCACGAAAAACGGGTATGGAGATCTGGTTGTCATGAGCATGGAACACTATGAGCAAAATCTGGCTATGATGGAGCTCTATAAAAAGTTGGGAGAGGCCGAGGCCAATCTCGCCGGGGGCGGGGAGTTATTGGACGGCGCGGATGTCTTCACTGAGCTGAGAAAAAAATATGCCCAGTAACCTGATACTAAAATTTACACCGGAGTCAAAGGCGGATTTGTTTGAAATTTTTGAATATGTCACCAAGAATTTAGACGCGCCTGCCGCAGCCGGGGCGCTCATTGAAAAAATCGAATCCGCATGTAACCGCCTGACTGTTTTCCCTTTTTCAGGCGTGATCCCGAGAGACGCCACCCTGGCGAAAAAAGGCTACCGTATGCTGGTTGTCGGTAACTTTCTTGTGTTCTACACGGCGGATGAACAGGCCGTCAAAATCATGCGTGTCGTATATGGGCGGAGAAATTATCAAAGCCTGCTGTAAGCCGCTAAATTTATGTTTATGCGATCAGGTTCTTCCCCATTCTTCCCCTTATTTCCTCAAATTCAGACTTGTATCTCTCTCTTCCGCGTGGTATCATAACCCTTGTGCGTACCAGCAACCCAAGGAGATGCCACCATGCAACTGCACCCAGACGTCGCTGCCTTAACTGAGCGTGTCCGCCAGATTCGCCGTGACCTGCACCGCATTCCCGAGCTCAGCTTTGAAGAAGTCAAGACCCAGCAATACATTTTGGACTTTTTGGCGCCCCTCAAGCCGGACGTTCTCACAAAAATCGCCGGAACCGGCGTCAAGGCCGTGTTCCTCGCCAAAGACGCTTCCGAGACCGTGGCCTTTCGCGCGGACATCGACGCCCTGAGCATCCAGGAGCAGAACGACACGGACTACGCCTCGGAGACGCCGGAGCGGATGCACGCCTGCGGACATGACGGCCACGTCAGTATGCAGCTGCTCACGGCGGAACTGGTGGGAAAAAACCGGGCCGCGCTGAAGCGCAACGTCGTATTCCTCTTTCAACCCGCGGAGGAAGGCGGCGGCGGAGCCCGGCGTATGATCGCGGCCGGCGCGCTGGAGAACCCAAAAGTGGATCGCATCTACGGCGCCCATGTCTGGCCCAGCCTGCCGGCGGGGAAGATCGGCGTGCGCTGGGGGCCCATGATGGCCCTGACTCAGGAATTTGACATCACCGTAAAAGGGGTCAGCGCCCACGCGGCCAGTCCGCAGATGGGCATTGACGCCGTAGTCGTGGCGGCGGAGCTCATCAGCATGCTCCAGACGGCCATCACCCGGAGCTTAGACCCCCACAACGACGCGCTTTTGACCATCGGCCGCATCGACGGCGGCGTGGCGCGCAACATCATCGCGGAGAAGGTCGTCCTCAACGCCACCCTCCGGGTTCTGGATGACGAGGCTTTTACTGAGCTTTCAGATCGCATCCGCGCCATGCTGAAGGGGATCTCCATGGCCACGGGCGCGAAACTGACCCTCAAGGAGCTCATGCGCTACCCCCGCGTGGAGAATCCCCGCCCCATGGTGGAGGATTTTTACAGGTATCTGGACGACATGGAGGACACGGTGCTGGTGGAGCCCGTCATGGCGGCGGAGGACTTCGCCTGCTACCAGGAACAGATTCCGGGCCTCTTCTTCTTTCTGGGCATCGGCGAGGAGGTCAAGACCCCCCCGCTGCACAGCGGAAATTTCGATTTTGACGAGGAAAATTTGCTGACAGGCGTGGAGATTTTTAGACGCTTGGCGTTGAAATAGAGGGGCGGGGCGGATATAGAATCCGCCCCTGCGTTTATTTGTCTTTGGAGGTTCATCTATGCGCGCTGTGATCATTTCCGGCGGTTCCGTTACGGATTATGGCTATATCAAAATGTTCCTCCGGCCCGGCGACCTCATTGTCTGCGCGGATCGGGGCTATGACCACGCCCGCGCGCTGGGACTCGTTCCGGACGCCGTCGTGGGCGATCTCGACTCCGTCTCCGCAATTCCGGAGGGGGAGGGCATGGAAGTTGTGCGCTATCCGCCGGAGAAGGACTATACCGACACGGAGCTGGCCTATGAGTGGGCCCGCGCGCGCGGCGCGGACGAGTTTTTATTACTGGCCGCGACAGGCACGCGCCTGGATCACGGTCTCGCCAACATCCTCTTACTGAAACGCATGCTGGACAGGGGAGAGCGGGGGGAGCTCGCGGACGAACACAATAGCGTGTGGCTGTTGTCGGGCGGTGATTCCCCGGACGGCGGCGTCCCGGACAGAGGTACGCTCACCGTCAGCGGATCGGTTGGCAGCCTGCTTTCCGTTGTGCCGCTCTCCAATTGTTCCGGCGTCACGCTCCGGGGTTTTCAGTACCCGCTGAACAGTGCGGAGCTGAAACTCGGCGTCGCCCGGGGGGTCAGCAATGTGATAACGGAAAATCCGGCGGAGATCCGCGTCAAACATGGCCTTATATTGGTGATTGCGGCGCGGGACTAATCATGCTATGATGTGTGTATCACACACGGAGGAAATCCATCGATGCGCATCGGCCTTGACGTCGGCTCCACCACGCTCAAATGCGTCGTGCTGGACGAAGGCGGCAATATCCTACATAAGACATACGAGCGCCACCTCTCCCAAATCGCCGAAAAGACGGCGCGGATGCTGGGAGAGATTCAACTGCGTTTTCCGGAGACAGCGGCATGTCCAATCTGCATTTCCGGCTCCGCCGGTATGGGTCTGGCCGAGAGTTTGAGCATCCCCTTCACCCAGGAGGTCTTCGCCACCCGAGTGGCGGTGCGGAAGCTCTGCCTCGATACGGACACCGTAATCGAGCTTGGGGGGGAAGACGCGAAGATTCTCTTTCTCGGCCGAGCCGCGGAGGTGCGCATGAACGGCTCCTGCGCCGGCGGCACCGGCGCCTTCATTGATCAGATGGCGACCCTGCTGAACGTCACGCCCGAGACGCTGAACGTCCTGGCCTCCCGGCGGGAAAAGCTTTACAGCATCGCCTCGCGCTGCGGCGTGTTCGCAAAGAGCGACATCCAGGCGCTTTTAAATCAGGGCGCGACCAAAGAGGACATCGCGGCCTCGATTTTTTACGCCGTGGTGAACCAGACCGTCGCAGGTCTGGCCCAGGGCCGGGAGATCGGCGGCAAACTGCTCTACCTCGGCGGGCCCCTGACTTTTTTACCGGAACTGCGCGCCGCCTTCGGCGACGTGCTCAAGACAAGCGGCGTGTTACCCGAAAATTCCCTCTACTTCGTGGCCTACGGCGCGGCCCTGACGCCGGATCTGAAAGCGCTGCCCATTTTGGAGACGGCGGAGAAAATCAAACGCTATACCGCCGGGGACGGCTTTCTGCGCTGTGCCCCGCTGTTTCGCGATGAGGCGGAATACGAGGAATTTACCGCCCGCCACAGCGCCGGCGCCGCCCCCGCCTGTCAACTGCCAACCGCTGCCTGTCAACCGTCAACCGTCTGGCTCGGCGTTGACGCCGGTTCCACAACGGCAAAGTGCGTGGCGGTCAACGAGGGCGGAGGCATCGTGTTCTCCCGCTATATCTCCAACGCGGGCAATCCCGTGCCGGTGGTGAGGCGCTTTTTGGAAGAATTTTATGCGGACTTTCCGGACGCAAAAATTTCCGGGGCGGCGAGTACGGGCTACGGCGAGGAGATCATCAAGAACGCCTTCAAGCTCGACCTCGGCGTGGTGGAGACCATCGCCCACTTTACCGCGGCCCGCGCCTTTGACCCGGACGTGGACTTCATCCTGGACATCGGCGGCCAGGACATCAAATGTTTCAAGATCCGTAACGGAGCCATCGACAACATTTTCCTGAACGAGGCCTGCTCCTCGGGCTGCGGTTCGTTTTTGCAGTCCTTCGCCGGGGCGTTGGGTTATTCGCCGGAAGAATTTTCACGGCTCGGGCTCTTCTCACCGGCGCCCGTAGACCTCGGCAGCCGCTGCACGGTGTTCATGAACTCCTCTGTCAAGCAGGCGCAGAAGGACGGGGAAAATATTGAGGCCATCAGCGTGGGCCTCTCGATCAGCGTGGTAAAAAACGCGCTGTATAAGGTCATCCGCGCGGCCAGGCCCGAGCAGCTGGGCGAGCACATCGTGGTGCAGGGCGGCACGTTTTTGAACGACGCCGTGCTCCGCTCCTTTGAGCAGGAGACGGGCCGCGAAGTCACCCGCCCCGCCGTCGCGGGCCTCATGGGGGCCTTGGGCGCGGCGCTCTACGCCAAGGAGCATTTTCATAGTGCGAACAGTTCCGCCATCATTGACCGGGAAGGTCTGGAAAATTTCCGCCACGAAGTCAGAAGCGTCACCTGCAAGGCCTGCGGCAACCGCTGCGCCCTGACGGTGAACACCTTCGACGGCGGCAGAAAATTCATCGCCGGGAACAGGTGTGAGCGCCCTGTCACCGGCAGAGCCCCGGGGCGGCGCCTGAACATCTACGACTGCAAGCGTGAACTTCTCAAAGCTTACGGCGAGACGGAGGGAGAACGCGGCACAATCGGCTTGCCCATGGTTCTGAACATGTTCGAGATGCTGCCCTTCTGGCATACGTTTTTCACGGCGCTCAATTTCGGCGTCCTGACCTCCGGCGAATCCGACCGGAAACTCTATTTCGAGGGCCAGCACACCATCCCCTCGGACACCGTCTGTTATCCGGCGAAGCTCGTGCACGGCCACATGGAGCGGCTGCTCACAAAGTTCGCCCAGCGCCGTATGGAACGGGCTATGAAAAGCAACGCCGACGCCGTTTTCTACCCCTGCCTGAGCTACAACTTTGACGAGGGCCGGGGTGACAACCACTTCAACTGTCCGGTCGTGGCCTATTACCCCGAAGTCATCGCCGCCAATCTGCACTTTGCCGGCGAGCCGCAATTCATCTACGACTACGTCGGCATCCACCGCCGGGAGGATTTTCCCGGGAAAATGCAAAAAATCCTGAGCAAATATTTTCCGAAAATTCCGCTGAAGGAAATCAAGAGGGCCTCCGACGCCGCCTATGCGGAATACGAAGCTCACATGGAGCGGATTCGGGCAAAAGGCCGGGAACTCCTGGAATCGGCCCGAGAGCGGCAAATGCCGGTCATTCTATTGGCGGGACGGCCTTACCACCTCGACCGGGAGGTCTGCCACGACATCGACAGCCTCATCTGCGACCTCGGCGCGGCGGTGCTCTGCGAGGACTCCATGTGCGGCTACGCGGAGAAGTTCGAAACGACGGTGCTCAACCAGTGGACCTACCACGCCCGGATGTACTCCGCGGCGAAATACGTCGCCCAGAGCGGCGACTTGGACATGAATCTCGTGCAGCTCGTGTCCTTCGGCTGCGGGGTGGACGCCGTCACCACCGACGAGGTGCGCGCGATTTTGGAGGGCGGCGACCGCATCTACACGCAGATCAAGATCGATGAGCTCACAAATTTAGGGGCGGTAAAAATTCGGCTGCGGAGCCTGTTCGCGGCGGTTGAGCGGAAGAAAAGGAGAGCGGTATGAAGAAGGGGATTGGGGCTGCGGTCTTGGCGATACTTTTACTTGCACTTGCGTTTGTGATCTTTCAAAGACTTAGCGGTCAACACGGCGCCGATACCTCCGTTGCGGCGGGCTCGCCCACGGCGGGAGAGTCCGCGCCGTCGTCATCCTCACCCTCGCCTGCGTCGGCGCCCGACGCATACAGGGCGGTACTGCAGGGCAGCGCGGCGTTTTACAGCACGGAGCTAAAGAAAAGTTTGAATATTAGTCAGTTGATTCAAGTTGTCACGACCGACAGCAGCATTTCCATATCAGCACCAAAATTTGTTGTTCTTGATCTGGATAGCGATGGCACACCGGAGGTCGTCCTCTGGATCAATATAGGCGCCGCCGACAGCGATAACTGTTTTGGATTTGAAATTCTAAAGGCGCAGGACGGCATTGTATATGGCTATACATTGACATATCGGGGGTTTGAGTCGCCAAAGACCGATGGAACATTCTCTTACTCCGACAGCGCGTTTGACAATGGCTTCGGCACAATTTCATTTAGCCAAGATACTTATTCAGTCATTCCAATCAGTTATTGTGAGTCAAACACCGATGCGGCGGGCAATCAGATTGAATTATATTATGTAAACCAAAAAAGCGCCACGGAAGATGACCTCACTGCGGCGTATAATCAGCAGAACGCCAAGCCTGACGTCACTTGGGTGAGCTTTACACCGGAGAACATAGAGGCGATGCTTTCCGGCGAAGCTCAGGCCGCAGCCGGCTACACCGCGACATATTTGGTGGAGCCGTCGCTGGACTATACGAGCGTTCCTTTTGACCAAGGCTCATTTTTCTCAACAGGATTTGCCGTTGTCGTCGTTGGACGAAACGGCAGTGATACGGAATATGGTTACCTCGACCAGAATGGAAAACTGCCCGGCGGGGCCACGTACTCTTCTGCGTGGCCGTTTGACGCGGGCACCGGGTTAGCTTTGGTACAAAAAGATGACGGAACTTACGCTTTTATCAATACATCCGGGGTGGAAATGATTACTTCGCTGAACGGCGCGCCGTTTTCGGACGGGAAGTACGTTCCCTCCAGTTTTAGTCACGGATGGGCCGTGATCTCTGACGCGTCAGGCGGGGCGGGGAATTATTCCGACGCCGTGATTGATTCCCTTGGACAGGTGGCCATTCCGTTTGACTACACAAATCATTATCGGTACCTAATCTCGGGGGATGTCATCTTCCGCGAAAAAGATTCTTACCCGAACCAGGCGCCGGACGCCATTTTGGATATTTCGGGCAAACTGCTGTTTAAGACTTCCGACTATGTGGGAGGCTTTGAAAACGACGTGGGGTTTTATTGGACTTCCGCTTCCCCGCAGGCCGGATTGATCGACACGGGAGGCAACAAGCTCACCGGAACGATTTATACATATCCGAGCGCGTTTCACGACGGCATCGCCCCCGTGGAGCGGGTCAGTGACGGGAAAACCGGATACATCGACACAAAGGGCAACTTCATTTTTGTTGACACCAGCGGGTTTATGTCCGTTGGGCCGCCGACCGGCGCGAACACGTTCAATTCTGAGGGCGTGCTCGTGGTCGGCCCTTCGCTTTACAGCGCGACGACCGGCGCGCTGTAAAGCGAAGACGGATATGGACTGGATCGGACAATTTTCTAATGGCGTCGCCGCATGCGAGAAGAACGGCGCGTACGGTTTTATTGACACGAGCGGTAATGTGGTTATCACCCCGGATTATGAAATGGACATCTTTCATTACAATGAGGGCCTGGTGATCATGGTATATGGCTCGGCATACGGCGAGAAGATGGGCGTTTTGCAGATTACAAAATCATAGTGTTTTTTAAGAGGCTCCCATGAAAAAACAAAAACGTACTTACCCCGAATTCACAAAAGAGATGAAGCGGGACTACACCGTCCTCATCCCCAATATGTGCTCCATCCACTTTGAGATGCTGAAAAATGTCTTCGTGAACCACGGCTACAGGGTGGAGCTCTTGACGAGCACGGGCCGCGCCATTGTGGACGAGGGCCTCAAATACGTGCACAACGACACCTGTTATCCCGCGCTGCTGTGCATCGGCCAGCTCATGGACGCCCTGCACAGCGGGCGCTACGATCTCAATAGAACCGCCCTCATCATGTCCCAGACGGGGGGCGGCTGCCGGGCCTCCAACTACATACACCTCCTGCGCAAGGCTTTACAGGCGGACGGACTGGGGCACATTCCGGTGATCTCCCTCTCCGCCCAGGGGCTGGAGAAACACTCCGGATTTAAGCTCACTTTGCCCATGCTGCGCCAGGCCCTGGCGGCACTGACCTACGGCGACGCGCTGATGCTGCTGAGCAACCAGTGCAGGCCATATGAGGTCACAGCGGGGGAGACAGACGCGCTGGTACAGGACTGGATCACCCGCTTTCAAGCGCTTTTCTTGCATGGGAAGGCCTATCAGAGGCGGGCCATGTCCGGTTTCCTCGCGGAGATTGTACAGAGCTTCGCGCGCATTTCCCGCGCGGCGCGGGACACCGTGAAGGTCGGCGTTGTGGGGGAGATCTACGTGAAATATGCGCCCCTGGCAAACAACGAGCTGGAGAAATTTCTGGCCTCCCAAGGTTGCGAGGTGATGGTGCCGGGGCTTTTGGGCTTTCTGCTCTACTGTACAGACAACCCCATCGGCGATATCGACCTCTACGGCGGCGGAAAGCTGAAACGCGTACTCTATACGGTGATGGCCAAATTTCTGCGCGGCTATGAGGGTATGATCATCGACGCCGTGGAGAAAGAGGGCAGTTTTAAGGCCCCATGGCGGCATGAACGGCTCTATCGGGAGGGGCAGCGGGTCATCGGCGCGGGCTGCAAGATGGGAGAGGGCTGGCTCCTCACCGCCGAGATGGTGGAGCTCATCGAGCATGGCTACAGCAACATCGTCTGCACGCAGCCCTTCGGCTGCCTGCCCAACCACATCGTGGGCAAGGGCATGATCCGGAAACTCCGGGGCATGTACGAAAAAGCGAACATCGTCGCCATCGACTATGACCCCGGCGCGACCAGAGTCAACCAGGAGAACCGCATCAAGCTCATGCTGGCGGTGGCGCGGGAAGGGGACGCTGGGAACGTCACAGAAGTTGCGGCGGTGTCGCCGGCCTTAGCGGAGACTATGGCCTGTACGGTATAAAGGAGATAAAAGATGGAAAACGAAATGACTGATAAACAAATGGAAGTTATTCTGAATTTGGTTGCTGATAAATTCGCGGCCTGTAAAACGATTGAGGAAGTTAGGGAAGCAATTGAGCAAGTCAGAGAAATGGCAGCAAAAGACAAAAGAACAAAACAGGACTAATCCTATGCGATTTCAGCAGTATTGTGACGTCCACACCTTTTATGGCGACACCTATGATACCCTCATGCGCGGCGAGGCGCAAAACCTGATCCTTCTGGGCAACCTCATGATCGGCGAAGTGGGCGCGGACAAAACCGGCTGGCGCGACCCCGCGAACTGGTTCATGGCCGCCGTTCTTGACGGCGAATCGCCGGAACTCGTCGCCCTGATGACCCCGCCTCACAACCTGACACTCTATGAGACCGATAATCGGCCCAATGATGACGCGCTGACCTGCCTGGTCGAGGGGATCATCAAATCCGGCGTCGCGCTCCCCGGCGTCATGACGGAGAGCACACTGGCAAACCGTTTCGCGGCGGCGTATACCGCCGCTGTGGGTGGCAGCTTTGCGGTTCGCATGCGCCAGCGTATTTATGAGCTCACGCGGGTGAGCCCGGAGATTCCCGCCATCGGGGAACTGAGATTGGCGCGGGAGAGTGATCTCAGCTTTTTGCCCTACTGGTTCGAGGGCTTTGAGAGCGAGTGCTTCCACACACCGTTTGCGGTTCCGGCGGAGATCGAGCGCTGCCGCCGCGCGATCGGCGCCGGTCGGTTGTACATCTTGGAGGACAGCGGGATATCGGTCTCGATGGCGCAGATTCAAAGGGAGATGCGAACCGCCTGCGGCGTCAGTCTGGTCTACACCCCGCCGTATTTTCGCAATCGAGGCTACGCCAGCGCCTGCGTGGCGGGGGTCAGCCGCGTGGCTCTGGAGCGCGGATTTGCCAAGTGTGTGCTGTATACGGATCTGGACAATCCGACCTCCAACGACATCTATCAGAAGATCGGCTACGCACCGCTTTGCGACTCGCTGGAGATTGAATTTCAGAATATGGAAATCGCGCGGCAGGAAATCGCGTTTTTGTCTTGACATTCCCGCCCCGCCTATGTTAATACTATCTCTTGCTAAAACAAAGCAGGTTCGGTGTGCATCCGGCCTCACCCCGCCGTTTTAACTGACGCTCTGCGAGCCGAGGATATAGCCAAAGGCGTGTATTCGCCGATAGGTTACTTGCCGAGAAAAGAGCCGAAGAAAGCGGAGCAAAAAACCGCCATGCCGATAGCGGCGAATCAATAAACAACGAAACGGACACTTTTCACGGTGTCCGTTTCTTGCTATTTTGGTAAAGGGCGCGGCTGTCACGAATGCTTATTTGTTAACAGCTGCTATAACCCCCTCATCAAAAGGTTTTGCTTTTATTATCAGTATAATTGAAAACACAGGTATTACAACAAACAATGTAATTATTACAGCTATTTGAGAGAACTTACCACCTACGAATTCACCAAAAAGCCCTGCCATTGCAATTGCAGCAATATAATCATAAACTGAATGTATAATCATAGCGCTTAATAGATTCTTTGAATAGATAAAAACAGCAGAAAACACCAATCCTAGTAGCATAGCATTCAATGCGGGAAATATATACCCCGAAATATTGCCGCCATTCGTAAGAAAACCAGAAAGATGAATAAGTCCAAATGAAATGGCTGAGATAAGGGCGGCATTTATTCGGCCTTTTCCTGTCCCGCCAAATCTAATCAAGAATGCTATAATCAAAAGCCCCCTGAACAAAGATTCCTCAAAAAATCCCACTACGGTTTGCTGAAAAATACGCGCCGGGAGTTTAGGTAAAAAGTCTTTATTTATTCCGGCAGATGCTAATAAAGCAATAATATAGAAAATACAAAGAAGAAAAACAGGTAAACATGCAAACATACCTTTTGCGAAACCTTTGGTGGAAAATACAAATTTAAATCCATTACTTTTGATTATGTATCCCAATAGAACAACGGAAAGTACACCAAATACAATTCTTAATGCGCCATCCATCCAGATTCGTGGTATAGGTGCAGATATTGCGTTACCCAAAAGAAGATTCACTAGTGTAAACACAATCCACACGATTAATGCTGAAACGATTCCAAACAAAACTGGTTTTTTCACGGCTAAGTTTTTCATTGACTTTATCTCTCCTCCATATTTTTTACCGGTTGGACGCAGGCCGCCAGCGGCGCACAGTCCCCGGCAGGGCCCCGAGGGAGCGCCCACAGTGGTTATGGCGTAGTCTAACCGTCAGAGTGGATCACACGCTTCAAGGAAGCGGGTGATTCGTCCCCCCGTTCCTGCCCTCGTCCAACAAGCCGATATGCCTTTAACCAGAAAGGTATACCTTTTGCAACTTTACTTGCGAATAGTAGGTCATAAAAAATTGCCGAAATTTTTGATAAAAACGGCTTGCATTTTACTTTAAACTCTGCTAAAATAGTCATAAATTCGGAACTATCAAATTTTATACCATAAGATATGAATGTGTCGACCGATTTTTTGTCTTGACATCCCCGCCCCACCCGTGTTATACTATCTCTTGCTAAAACAAAGCAGGTTCGGTGTGCATCCGGCCTCACCCCGCCGTTTTAACGCGCCGGGTCAATAAAGCGGCTGATTTTTCCCCGTCCGGGCGTGTTGCGCGCCCACGCGCAAAAAGATCGGCGTGTTTTATACCGCGGATGCTCCTATCCGCGTTTTTCATTTTTGGGGACAGTTTGTCCGTGCGATGAACGCTTGGAGGTGTTTTCTAATCGCAAACATGGCTCATCAAATCAACGAGGAAATCCGCGACAGGGAAGTGCGTCTCATTTCCGATACCGGCGAGCAGCTGGGCATCATGTCTGGAGCCGCCGCGCTGGAGATCGCGCTCGGCAAGGATCTTGACCTGGTCAAAATTGCGCCGGGCTCCGTCCCCCCGGTCTGTAAGATCATGGACTACGGCAAATTTCGCTTTGAGCAGTCCAAACGGGAGAAGGAGGCCAAAAAGAACCAGCACATTGTTGAAATCAAGGAGATCCGCATGTCCCCCGTCATCGGGGACAACGATTTCAGCGTGAAGCTGCGCACCGGGCAGAAGTTTCTCCGCGATGGGGATCGCCTGAAGGTCACCATCCGCTTCAGAGGCCGCCAGCTGGCCCACACCGAAATCGGCCTGGAGATTTTGAAGCGCTATGCGGACGCCTGCACGGAGATTGCAGCCCTGGACAAAGAACCGAAGTTCGAGGGCCGCAGCATGGCCATGTTCCTGTCGCCAAAACCCTCACAACCTGCAAAGTAGGGGACGCCCCCTTGGGCGTTCCGCATCTTGTAGGGGACGCAGTCCTCTGCGTCCCGCACCATAGTAAACCCACCACACGGAAGGAGAAAAACCCACATGCCTAAACTCAAAACACACAGTGGGGCCAAAAAGAGATTCAATCTCACCAAGACCGGAAAGGTCAAGCGTTCTCACGCCTTTAAGAGCCACATCCTCACCAAGAAGAACACCAAGCGCAAGAGGGGCCTGCGCCAAGGCACCTACGCGGACGAGACCAACGTCTCCGCCATCAAGCGCATGATTCCGTACAAATAAGGGAGGATTTTTCAAATGGCCAGAATTAAAGGCGCGATGATGACGCGCAAGAGAAGAAATAAAGTTCTGAAGATGGCAAAAGGCTATTGGGGCGCCAAGTCCAAACACTACAAGATGGCGAACCAGGCCGTGATGAAGTCCCTGAGCTACGCCTACGTGGGCCGCAAGCAGAAGAAGCGGGATTTCCGGCAGCTCTGGATCACCCGTATCAGCGCCGGCTGCAAACTAAACGGCATGAATTATTCGACTTTTATGCACGGTTTAAAGCTCTCCGGCATCGAGATGAACCGCAAGATGCTCTCCGAGACCGCCATCCACAACCCGGACGCCTTCACCGCCCTGACCAACAAGGCGAAAGCCGCCCTGGGCGCATAAAGATTGAAACCCCGCCGGATGGCGGGGTAAAGTAAGGAACTAATTCTTACTTGGGAAAACGGCATGGTGTCATCGGCATCATGCCGTTTTCTTATGCCTGGACCCAAACAATTTTGGCTCAGCGCTTGCGCCGGCAAAAGGCAGCTCCAACTTACCGATGCCAAAGTTGTAATGGATGTCAACCTGCTGTACCCGCTTGCCGCTGCTCTTGTCCGGCTCGTGGATGACGATCTTCTCAATCATCTCATTGAGTAGCGTCGGGGTTAACTCTGAGAAGTCAATATTCCGCTTGACCGCCGCGATAAAACGATCTGAATTGATGCGCCGGCTCTCTTGCGCGGATACTTCCTTCTCCAAGGCAATTGCGGTCTCCCGCAGATTCTTTTGCTCCGCTTCATATCCTGCGGATAGCTTTGCGAAGCGTTCGTCCGAGAGCTTGCCAAGCACATTGTCTTCGTAGAGGCGCTGGATGAACAAATCGAGTTCGGCGACCCGGCGCTCCATTGCGGTGAGCTCCCGCTTTTTCTGGGCGGCGAGCTTATTTTGCTCCTGCAAGGTGGATTCCATCGTCAGGCGAATAAACCGATCCTCGTCCTCGAGCACAAGAGACATCACCTGCCGCAAGTCCTCCCGCACCAGATCCTCCAGCACGACGGCCCGGATGTAATGCGCGGTGCATTCCGTGGTCCTACGGCGGTAGCTGGAGCAAAAATAGTTCTCCTGCTCCTTCGACCGTGCCTGTCCCCTGGCGTGATAGAGCTTACCGCCGCAATCGGCGCAGACCAGTAATCCGGAAAACAGTGAAGGTTCATTCACCCGTGTGGTGCTGGGCCTGCGTTTGTTCTCACGCAGCCGCTGGACGGTCTCAAAGACACCTTCTTCAATGATGGCTTCGTGGGTATTTCTAAAAATCAGCCAGTTGTCCGGGTCGTTTTCCAGCCTCTTTCGGTTCTTGTAGGATTTTCGGTATGTCCTGTAGTTCACCGTATGGCCGGCATACTCTAGTTTACCTGTGATATCCCATACACTCTTAGGATTCCAGTAGTAAGGACTTTTCACGGGTATATTGTTAGCCGACCTTCTACCCTTGCTCTGGGCATAGGCGGTTGGAACTAGCACCTTTTCTCGTTCTAGAGCATTGGCAATTTGCTGTGGCCCCATGCCGTCCATCGTCATCTGAAAGATACGGCGCACGACCTCGGCGGCTTCCTCATCAATGATCCAGCGCTTAGGGTTCGCCGGGTCTTTGATGTACCCATACGCCGGGTTGGTCGTGAGGTGCTCTCCGGACTGGGCTTTCGCCTTATTGACTGCGATAATCTTTTTACTGGTGTCCTTTGCGTACCACTCATTGATGATGTTCAGAAACGGGGTAAAATCGCTGTCCTGCTGGTTCGCGCTGTCGATACCGTTGTTGATGGCGATGAAGCGGATGCCCTTCTCTGGGAACAGAACCTCGGTGTAAAATCCAACTTTTAGGTAGTCTCTGCCAAAGCGGGACATGTCCTTAATGATGACCGTTTTCACGAGACCGGCGTCGATGTCCTCCAGCATCTCGTTAAAACCCTTGCGGTCAAAGGTCGTTCCGCTCACGCCGTCGTCCACATAGAACCTGTAGTTCCGAAAGCCATTGTCATCGGCGTATTTGGAGAGGATCTTCTTTTGGTTGGAAATACTGTTGCTATCTCCCTGAAGGTCATCATCGCGTGAGAGGCGGCAATACAGGGCTGTGAGTTCATCAGCGGAACTAATTTGCTTGCTTGGCTGTAACATTATATCCTCCTTCCGGGCAGCCAAGCGGGTTCATGTTCTACCGTCATTATACCATACCTGGCCGAATATTGCAGCTCTTTTTTGCAGTTAAGCGGCAATTTTTCCTTGATTTTTCAATACTTTCATCGCCTCGTTGCGGATCACGCGGGCCATCTTTGCCTGGGCGTCCTCCTTGGCGTCGGGCTGAAAAGAGCGGGTCACAAGGTAGGTCGTGGTACCGATTGTACGCTGCGTCCCGGCTTGAGGCTTTGCGCAAAATGTTTGTGTGCTCATATGCTCCCGTCCCTTTCTATCCGCATTTTTCAAAAAACTCTATCGGCTTTTTCTTCTCGAAGAATTGTTTAACTCCTATTATCCGTGACGTGACCCGGCATGACGGCAACGCCGTGAGAATGCGGCGGCGATACGCGCCACTCGAATTTGCACGGCTGTCGATGATTGCGATAACGCCGGTATCAGACACGGCGCGAATGAGTCGGCCAAAACCCTGCTTGAGTTTAATCAGCATCTCAGGTACAACAACCTTCGCTTTGTACTCGTCCATGCTCGCATACAACGTCCGTTCCCACTCGCTGATGGGGTCGGGCACGGGGAAAGGCAGCCGCACGATAATCAGCATGGACAGAATATCGCCGGGGATGTCGATGCCCTCCCACAGCGCGCCGGAGGAGAACAGCACGCCATTGCCGCTGCGCTTGAACCGTTCGATGGCCGCCGATCCGCCGCGATCTTGGCGAAACATGGGGTACGGCAGCTTCCTCGCGGCAAGCAAGGCGTACACTTTATCCATCACCTTGTACGACGTGAACAGCATCGCCGTGTGGCCGTGGGCGACGCGGATTAGCTTCTCAGCCTCGTCCGCGACGGCGCGGATGTAGTCCCTGTCGTCATTATCGGGAAACGGGATGTTTTCGCTGATATACAACAGGGCGTTCTCTTTATAATTAAATGGAGAGGGCTTAGTCGCCTCAAGGATCCGCTTCGGCTGTACCAGATCAAGCCCCAATTTGCGCTTGATATGCGCGAAGCTCCCCGCCGCGCTGAGCGTCCCGGAGGTCAGGACGATGGGAATGTCTTTGCTCCACAGGTCACGGGTCAGCAGTTGATCCAGCTGCTTGGGGATTGCTTTTAAAATATTGGAATCCTCCAGCCAGTAGACAAGCTCTTTATGCCGGATGAACATGGCCAGCGCCTCTGAACTCTGCTCAAGCGCCCGCATCACCTCACCGCGCCGGGCCTCGTATTTCTCCATCACGGGCCGGGTGTCTAACAGAGCTCGCAGCGCGTCCGCGTTGTCTTTCAGGCCGCGGATGACCTTTTCGGTGCGCTCCCGAATCTTGGTGGCGAAACGCTCAATCTCCTCGTCCGTTTCGATGGGCGGCGCCTCCTGGTACAGGAGCCGGAACAGAAGCCGGCTCTTTGAGAGAATCTTGTCCGTCTCCTGCCGGATGCCGGCGGTGGGGACGCCGTGGCCGAAGGTAAAGTCTTTCACATCCTTGGTAATGCGCTCAAACGCCGTGAGGGAGAGAGAACAGCCGTACATGCTCCGGGCGGCGTCGAGGAACTTGTGCGCCTCGTCGATGATGAGCGCCTGGTAGTCCGGGATCAGCGGCTTGTCCGTCTGTCGCCGGTGGCGCAGGTCGGCCAGCAGATAGTTGTGGTTGACCACCTGGAAATCATAGCCGCCGCGCCGGGCAGCATCCATATAGCGCATGTAGCGGCACCTGCCATGCAGCGGACAGGTTTTGCCGCAGTGCTCATCGACGCAGATCGCGCGCCGCATATAGGGAGTCAGGTTCTTCGCCAGGGAGAGGTCGATGAGGTTTCCGTCGAGCAGCGGATTGAGGGTGAACCGCGTCTGCGCGTCGGCGAAGGTGTAGAAATGGCCCAGCCGCTGCTCACAGAGGAAGTGGCCCTTGCCCTTGCGCAGAACGCAGGTGAGCGGCGTCTTGATGATGCCGTGCTCCATGAGGATGTCCGACAGCAACGGGATGTAGTCCCGCTCGATGGCGTGCTGGAGGGCAATGCTGGAGGTGGCGATGACGATGGGCTTCAGCGTGCCGTCCGCGAGTGTGATGTCAAGCCTCTGGGCGTTGATCCTCCCGCGCCGAATCAATACGGCGGCCATTAAATAGGCCAGGGTCTTGCCAATGCCGACCTCGGCTTCAGCCAGGAAGATTTTAAGGTGTTTCATGGCCTGGAGGATCTCATCGGCGAGCTCGATCTGTTTCGCGCGCGGCGGGAAGCCGTGTTTGGGCAGAACCTCCGTGAAAATCTTGCCCAGCGCCTCCCGGAACTCTTCGAATGTGTAAGTGTACATTTTATGCTCCAGTCCTTGGCGGCAAAAGCGCGGGCGCGGGCATACCTGTGCCCACGATTTCACCGCCAAAGCATCATTTTTTATAAATGGATAGACTGATCCTGTAGTTTTTTTGATTTCCTCGAACGCCGGGCCGGGGCGATGCCCCGCATAGGAGCCCCCCGCGGTCTTTCCCAACCGCGGCGGCGCTTCTCCCGCCACCATCGTAGGCGGGCCTGTCTACTCGGAAGTACCATTGTGGCGTCCTGCGTCATCGCGGGCCTCAAGGTCTGAGGCTGTGAGCCAGCGGTTTGTCGCTCGGCGGCTGGGGCGTTGGTGCCCCAGCTGCTGTCATCGCGCCGCTTCCCCTTTGCGCTCGGCAGGACGGTGCTGTTACCCGGCGTCCTGTATGACCGGGGCGAGCCCCGGTGTTTGTCAAGGGACAGTGAGGGAGGTTGAGTCCCTCACCATCCACAGGAAAAAAACCGGACCTTTGATAGATAAAACTCAAAAATTATTTTCAAGAATTTTTCTGAGCTTCTCCAGGATGCGTTTCTTGTGATAATTGACAGTGTTCTGGGTCAGACCCAGGTCTCTCGCAACTTCGCGCTCGGATTTACCCACGAAGAACAGATCAACGATTATTTTCCGTTCATCCTCCGTTAACGTCGCAAGCGCATCGTAAAGTGCAAGGTTATCAGCGTCGGCACGCTCATCCGGGAACTCAAACCCTGCTTCCAGAAAGGCGTCCAATGACAGCTCGTGTTCCGCCCGCACTGTCCGGCGCTTGCGTTCCGCCCACATGGGGCGCTTGAACGCGCGGTAGACCTCCTCCGTGACCTCGACGGGCTGGCCATCGATCTGGACGTAAAACTGCTTATTTTCAGGCATTTGCCGCTCCTCCATTCGGATTTTTGAAGTGCTCAAAATCGATTGGAGGTCGGCGGGGAGCGGCAGCGAGGCCGCAGATAGAAAAAGATTGCCGGCATGGGGACTCCTTTCAAGGAGTCCGACAAGCGGCAACCAGTGTTTTGGGCATAAAAATAGCGGGTCCGACAAGGGCAACACAAAGTTGCCGCCTGTCGGACCCGTCAAGCATCATAGCGATTACGAACTGCTATACGGACTCGGTGCGTTGCCTGTCAAGACAAAAATGAGAGGACACCTGCCCGCCTGCTCCGGTCTGTTTACGAAGCGAACGTGACCTGTACCCGCGGGGCCGCAGCCGTTGTCACCACGTCTAATCTTCCCTCCAGACGCTCTATAGTGATAGGTAATCCACCGCTTTTACCTTTATAGAAATTACACCTAAAAGCAGTCAGAGTGGATTTTCCCCCACTTCACACCGTGCATGCGACTTTC
>JGI20166J26741_11776695_pt1 | contig 21145 bp, 34 predicted proteins | sample TergutCu122P5_FD_26741 | JGI IMG/M metagenome (IMG submission 26741)
CGGTCAGCTGACCGATCGTGTTGACGCCCTGGCGTTTCAGACAGTTGTAGGCGCGGACCGACAGGTTCAGCTGCTCGATCGGCGTGTCCAGCTGGCCGTACTCGCCTTCGCTGTACTCGGAGAAGATTGACTCCTCCTCAATGGGCGTGATGGTCTGCTCGACAAAAAGCTGCATGTGCTCGTCGATGATGCGACCGGCGCGCGCGATAGCGTCGTCGGGAGCCATCGATCCGTTTGTCTCGACCTCCAGAATCAGCTTCTCGTAGTCGGTGCGCTGCCCCACGCGGGTGTTTTCCACGGTCAGCGCGCAGCGGATTACGGGCGAGAACAGACTGTCGACCGGAATCACACCGATGACATCACCCGGCTTCTTGTTCTTGTCGGCCGGAACATAGCCGCGGCCGGTGCCCAGATGCAGGTAAACGTTCAGGCTCGCGTTCTTGTTAAGCGTCGCAATCACGTGGTCGGGGTTGACCAGCTCGAATTCGCTCGGCACGCTCAGGTCGGCGCCCGTGACGGTGCGCGGCCCGGTCACGGACAGCAGCGCCTCGCCGGCGCCCTCGCCGATGCCCGTCTCGCGAAACACCAGCCCCTTGATGTTGAGCACGATGTCGGTAACATCCTCATGGACGCCCTCGATCGTCGAGAACTCATGCTGTACGCCGTCGATGCGGATGCTCGTCGCCGCCGCGCCCTCGAGCGAGGAGAGCAGCACGCGACGCATACAATTACCCAAGGTGTAGCCGAAGCCGCGATCAAGCGGTTCGACGATGTAGCGTGAGGTATGTTCGTCCAGCTCCTGGACGGTTACGCTTGGCTTCATAAAGTCACTCATTGATCCCGTCCTTTCTTTACTTCGAGTAGAGCTCGACGATCAGACGCTCGTGAACGGTGATATCGATCTGCTCGCGCTTCGGCATCGAGAGCACTGAGCCCTGCAGTTTCTCGATGTCTACTTCCAGCCAGCCGGGAACCGTTGAACGCTCGTTGGAGACGATGGCCGCCTTGATCACCAGCAGGTCCTTGGCCTTGGGCGCCACGCCCACCAGATCGCCTTCGCTCACGCGAAACGACGGGATGTCGACGCGCTTGCCGTTGACCGTGATGTGTCCGTGGCGCACGAGCTGGCGCGCCTCAGCGCGCGACTTCGCAAACCCCAGACGATAGACGACGTTGTCCAGGCGGGTCTCCAGCAGGATCAGCAGGTTCTCGCCCGTGATGCCCGGCTGGCGGCTGGCCAGTACGTAGTAACCGTGGAACTGCTTCTCGAGCATGCCGTAGGTACGCTTCGTCTTCTGCTTCTCGCGCATCTGAAGACGGTATTCAGACTCGCGCGGACGCTTCTTGCCGGCCTGTCCCGGCGGATACGGATGCTTTTCCATTGCGCACTTGTCGCTGAAACAGCGGTCGCCTTTCAGAAAGAGTTTCTCTCCTTCGCGACGGCAGAGTCGACAAGCGGGCCCTCTATATCGTGCCATAGTATGTATACTCCTCTATCTGCGCGCGCTGCTAGACGCGGCGACGTTTGCTCGGACGACAACCGTTGTGCGGGATGGGCGTCACGTCCTGGATGGACGAGATCTCAAGCCCGGCGGCCTGGAGACTGCGGATAGCCGTCTCGCGCCCGCTTCCCGGCCCCTTGGCGAACACGGCGACCTTGCGCATGCCGTGCTCCTGGGCGGTCTTGGCCACTGACTCAGCGGCCAGCTGGGCCGCAAAGGGCGTCGACTTGCGCGAGCCCTTGAAGCCCGAGGTGCCGGCGCTCTGCCAGGCGATGACATTGCCCGCAGGGTCAGTGATCGTCACGATCGTATTGTTAAAGGTTGACTTGACATGCGCCTGACCGACCGCGATATTCTTGCGCTCGCTCTTCTTCAGGCGTGTGCGTACGTTCTTCTTAGGAGCCATGTCTTATGCCCCCTTCTTCTTCGCGCCGATCTGGCGACGCGGCCCTTTGCGGGTCCGCGCGTTAGTGTGCGTACGCTGGCCGCGCACCGGCAGGCCGCGACGATGACGCAGGCCGCGATAGCAGCCGATCTCCATCAGGCGCTTGATGTTTTGCGAGGTCTCCCGACGCAGATCACCCTCCACCTGCAGGTTTTTGTCGATGTAATCGCGGATAGTTGAAACATCCTCATCACTGAGGTCGGCAACGCGGGTTCCCGGATCGATTCCGGTCGCCGCCAGAATCTTCTGGCTGGTGGTAAGCCCGATGCCGTAAATGTAGGTTAAACCGACTTCGACGCGCTTCTCGCGCGGCAGGTCGATACCGAAAATACGAGCCACAGATGCTCCTTTACTCTAGCCCTGACGCTGCTTGTGGCGCGGATTGTCACAGATGACATACACGCGACCATGGCGTCGGATGATTTTGCACTTATCGCACATCTTTTTAACGGAAGGACGAACCTTCATAATGGGTCTCCTTTTATATTCTTTGTTCTATCATCAACGCCCAGCCGCAGGCGATTTTTTTCAGCTTCGAATCCGCGGGCGCATCCGACGCGCCGCGCGCCGTCAGTCTCTATTTGTAGCGATAGGTAATGCGCCCACGACTCAGGTCGTAAGGCGAAAGCTCGACCTTCACGCGGTCGCCCGGAAGGATGCGGATATAATGCATACGCATCTTGCCCGAGATGTGAGCCAAGATCTGATGTCCAGCGCCGTTCTCGTTGTCAAGTTCGACCTTAAACATCGCATTGGGGAGCGGTTCGATGACCGTTCCTTCAAGCTCGATTGCTGCTTCTTTTTCCGCCAAAACTGAGCTAGCCTTCCTGTCGCGACATTTGAAAATACACGGTCTATTATCGTAGCATGCAGACGCGTACGATGCAACAGCTCCGGGATTTCTCAAAGAAGTCCGAACTGGAATGGATACGCCCGGCGGCGTTGGTTAGGCGCTGCCCGGTGAAAATAAGCCTTTAGTCCGGGCCTGGAGTGACCCCTTCAGCAGCGGACCATTGACGACCGGTGGATCGATCACCGGCAACGTCGGCGTTTGCGGATCGACCGTCGGGGTACCGGGCAGCGAGGGATCCGTTCCGGATCCGCCCCCGTGCCCGTGGTTATGTCCGTGATCCCCGGGCTGCTGGTTGTCTCCCGGACTGGGGGTCGGCGTTACTTCAGCGGACGGCGGAACCACGGCGGGCGGTTTTGTGCCCGACCCGGGCTTTGGCTTTGGCGTTGGCGCAGGCGGCGTTAGCACGGCGACCCTTTCCGGAGCCACCCGCCGCGGGGAGGGCTTTGCCTGATCATGGTCGGTGATAATCGCCGGATCGGCCTCGCTCTGCTTCTGATCTGTCGCCTCCTGCTGAGGGCTCGGTTGCTCCACGGAAGGTTGAGACGTTCCGGTCACCTCTACCTGCTCCTGAGCAGCAGGAGCAGGGGACTCTGGCGCAAGACGATTGACAAGCGTCACACCGCCAACCGCCACACCGGCGACCAGCGCAACGCTGGCGACGCCAACGACGGCCGCCTGCGCGGGCGCCGCCGCAGCCTGATGGAAAAGCCGGGGGATCAGCTTGAGCGTGGTTCCCGGCAGCACCTTTGCCTGAGCCGCAGTCGCCGAGACCTGGGCGGCGCTGATAGTCGTGCCCGCAATCACCGGGGCCGTGGCCGCAGCGACAACCGGCAGACCAAGCTCCCGGGCGACGTTGCTCCAGATAGGGGAAGAAACCGTCAGCAGCGAACGATGTGCAGGGACCAGACGCGCGATGCTGGCGCCCAGCTCCCCAAAGCTTGGCGAAAGTTCAAAATGCGCCAACTGACGCGCCAGGAAGGGCAGAATGATCACCGCGTCCATACGCTCAAGCGCGGCGCTGAGGTCGGTCCCGGTGGAGCTGATGACCGGCGCCTTCTCCCCTTCTTCAAGCAGCAAGAGCAGACGCCTGCGCGCCTTGAAGAGGCGGGAGCGCGCCGCGGTGTAGGTGATTCCCAGCACGCTGGCAATGTCATCAACCGAAAGCCCTTCGATATAGTAAAGCAGAATGACTTCCTTCTGCCTCTGGGAGAGCGCCTGGATCGCCGCCCAGGTTCTCTCGTCGGCCTCATGCGCCTCCAGGGCCTCATCGGGCGTGTAGATCTCGCTTCCCCCGAGAAGATCCGCGAGGATGTCTCTGCCCAGCCCCGTGTTGATGTCGTGCGCGTGCTTGCGCGCCTGGAGCATCCCGCGGCAGGCGCTGGTGATCACCGCGTTGAGCCATGGCTGGAAGTGGTCGAGGTTCTTCAGCTCGTCGATATGTTTGTAGATATGCACGAAACAGACCTGAGCGACCTTCTGCGCTTCGTCCCGGTCATTGAGCAGCACCAACGCCCGATAGTACACGAGCGGCAGCAGCTCCGCATAGAGCTGTTCGAAGTTCTCTTCCTTGTCCGCCCGCGTCTTAGCAACCAGCTTTGCCAGACGCTCAATGTTTAGCTGTTTCACGATAGATAACCTTCTTCAGAGCGATTTACGAGCCCATCAGCCACTTTCTATTATAATGGCTCCGGAAGAAAGGTGCACGTCATGTTGCTGGTATCGTGGAATGTTAATGGGATCCGGGCCGCCCTCAACAAGGGTTTTCTTGATTTTTTCGCCCAGGTTGGCGCCGACGCCTTCTGCCTGAACGAGACCAAGGCGCAGCCCGAGCAGGTCGAACTGGATCTCCCCGACTATCATCAGTACTGGAGCTCCGCGCAGCGCAAGGGCTACTCTGGCACCGCGATATTCAGCAGGACCGAGCCCCTGAACGTGCTGCAGGGCTTCATCCCGACGCTGCGGGCCTCGCAGGTCAGGCGCAGCGCCGTCCAGCTGCGCGACAGCAGCAAGGATCCGCAGGTCGCAGCCATCGGCACGGACGCCGCCGCCGCCCGCGCCAGCACCTTCAGCGCCGACGAGCTGGTCGCACTTGACCAGGAGGGGCGCATCACCGCCGCGGAGTATCCGGGGTTCTGGCTGGTGAGCGTGTACGTACCCAACTCACAGGACGGCCTGGCTCGCATCGACCACCGCGTGGCCTTCGAAGACGCATTCAGAGCGTTTTGCAAGAAGCTCGACCGGAAGAAGCCCGTCGTGATCTGTGGCGATATGAATGTAGCCTATGAGGAGATCGACCTGGCCCGCCCCAAGCCAAACCGCGGCAACGCGGGTTTCTCAGATCAGGAGCGCGGCAAGATGCGCGAGCTGCTGGGCGCCGGCTTTGTGGACTCCTATCGCCATCTCTACCCGGACCACACCGAGGCCTACACCTGGTGGTCGTTTCGCGCAAACGCCCGCGCCCGCAACGTCGGCTGGCGCATCGACTACTTCCTCGCCTCCCGGCGCCTGGCCCCGAAGATCGAAGACGCGCTCATCTACCCCGAGGTCGCCGGATCGGATCACTGCCCCATCGGCCTGGTGCTGGAGGTCTAGACCTCCAACCAGGCAGGCGGGAAGTCCGCCGGACGGGTATAGGTGATGTCCTTGCTAAGCGCCAGAATCGGGAAGAATACGATCGGGACCAGCGAGAGCCCAAAGGCCCAACCGACAGACTTGCCAAACGCTCGCGCCAGATCGATATAAACCAGAAGATTCAGAAACGTGAACGGGAGAAAGAAGATATACCACCAGGGTTTTCCTGCGATGTCAAGCAACATAAGCGAGTTAAGGATGGGTACCACTGCCGGCCAGGACTTTCGACCCGCCTTTCTGAACATGACCCAGTAAGAGACATATATAAGAACCTGTTCTGCGATGACAATCACAATAAGAAACAGATAGAAGACCAAAAAAGCGATATAGATACCAGCGAGCAACGACCCGAAGGCGGGCGAGCTCAACGTACTTCCATAACCATAATCCATGAGAACCTCTTCCACTTGCAGCTCAACAGCAGCTTCATCATACCATGCATCGCTCCCGACACGACAAAACAGCAGGGACGCAACCTTTACGGCATCTGCGTCCCTGCTGTTGTTTCGCGGGGCAATGACTGCGCGAAAACGCAGCCCATCAACGACTGATCAGATGTTGAGCCAGGTCGCCGGCCAGGTCGCAGGGCGCTGATACTGCGCAGGGCCAAATCCCAGAATCAGGTAGCAGATCGGAGCCAGGATCGTCAGAAGAATGCCGAACACCGTGCTTTTACCAAAAGCTTTCGCCACCTCAAGGTTGACAAGGAACAGCACGACGATATTTACGATCGGGATGCACAACAATATGATCCACCACCAGGGCTTACCTGCCAAGTCAAGCAATTGGAGTACATTCAAAACCGGAATAATGGCCGTCCAGCCAGGCTTGCCCGCTTTAGTAAATATCTTCCAACACGCTATGATCATCAGTACTGCGATCGCCAGTCCGATGATATAGCCTCCAACAAAACTTGCAGTTAACCCGGCTGTGGCGCCAGGTGACAACTGCCCACTGATCGGATCTATTGCTTGCATGGTTCTCTCCTTTACCTCTCTCCTGTGTTCCCAACATCGCCCGTTACCTTGCTTCATTTTAACCGAAGAAGGGAGAAACGGAAAGAGAACTCCTTTTACTGGTATCATAGTGAATAACGAGGAAGACTCCCCCAACATCTCGGCATATGCGGCTGAGAGAAAGGACCGTACCATGTATCCAGATGAGATCGGCTTTACCCCCATCGAAGATCACAACGCAACAGCTCCTGCGCCAGAGGGCGCGCCCGTTTCCCCGCCCGCGCCTGAGGCTCCCGCAGCGAGCGCTCCGCAGTATGGGCCGCCAATGCCAGACGCCGCTCCCGCGCCACAGTATGCGCCGCCGCCCGCGCCACAGTATGCGCCGCCGCCGCAGTATGGACCAGCACCCGCACCAGTGTACGGATCTGCCAATACCGGCACACCAAATAACCCCCTCGGTGACGCCAAAGGGATCAGCATCGCTGGCATGGCCCTTGGAATCGCCTCTATTCCACTCATGAGTATCTTCTTCGGTATCATCGGCCTGTTTCTTTCGATCCAGGGTCAGAAGAAGACTCCTGCTGGCGTCGAGAACAGCTATGCGAAGGTGGGTAAGATCTGCTCGATCATCGGTATCATCGTCGGCGCGCTTGCTATTTGCGCCTATATCGCTTTCATAGTTATTGGAGTTAGTCGCGGTATCAGCAGCTCAGGTAGTTCATTAACCTACTAATCCTTTGCTTACTACGTTTGTGAAAACGCCCGCAGCTCAAAGCTGCGGGCGTTTATTTTGGAACAAGGGGACGGTATCTTTTGTCAGGTTTTCGCCCGCAGATCTGAGACCTTCGCTGGCAAAGCGCCGCAAGGCGTGGCGGCTGAGAGCCCTGAGCTTTGCGACAACGCCGCCAGCGGGCGCCTCAGACGTGCGCCGGCCAGCGGTCGGCCTCGCTCTCGCAGGTAAGTATCATCGGACCGTCGGCGGTCACCGCGATCGTGTGTTCGATCTGGGCGGCGCGACTGCCGTCGGCAGTTACTACGCACCAGCCATCCGCGCGCACTTTGACGCGCTCGCCTCCGAGCATGAACATGGGCTCGATCGCAAAGACCATGCCCGCCTCCAGCAGAGCGCCCGTGCCCGGCGTGCCGTAGTTGGGAACGTTGGGATCCTCGTGCATCTCGCGGCCGACGCCGTGGCCGGTGTACTCACGCACGATGCCCAGACCAGCCTTCTCAGCGATCGCGCCAACCGCCGCCGACACATCGCCAAAGTGGTTGCCCGGCACCGCCTGGGCGATGCCCGCGTAGAGCGCCTGGCGCGTCGCGTCGATCAGGCGCTGGCTCTCGGCGTCCAGACGGTCGCCTATGCCTACGGAGTTCGCGTTGTCCCCCACCCAGTCCCGGTAGGTGGCGCCGACGTCGATGGTCAGCAGATCGCCGGCGTAGAGCTTCATGCGCGGCGAGGGGATGCCGTGGACGATTTCCTCGTTGATGCTCGCGCAGACACTGCCCTTAAAGCCGCCGTAGCCAAGGAAGGTCGGTACGGCGCCTTCGTCGCGAATGGTGGCTTCAGCCAGCTCGTCAAGCTCTTTGGTGGTGACGCCGGGGCGCGCGGCCTCGCAGGTCACGCGGAGCGCCTTGGCGGCGATGCGCCCGGCGTCCTTCATCTGTTCGATCTCGGCCGGCGTTTTTATCCGGATGCCCCTGCTCATCGCTTAGCGCTCGCAGGCGGCCTTCACATCAGCCCAGACCTCTTCAATCGGACGGTCTCCGTCAAGGGCGACCAGTATGCCTTGCGCCTGGTAGTAATTGATGAGCGGCTCTGTCTGCTGCGCATAGACGGAAAGCCGGTTGCGGATCGTCGCCTCGTTGTCGTCGGCACGCTGCTCGAGCTTGCCGCCGCAGGCCACGCAGACGTCGCCTTCGTCAGCGGTGGTGATGCGTCCGCAGTCTGCGCAGGTGCGCCGCGCACTGAGACGTTTCACGATGACTTCGGGATCGACGTCGATGGAAAGCGCCACGTCGATCACGCGGCCGGAAGCATGCAGCGCCTCGTCCAACGCAACCGCCTGCGCCGCCGTCCGCGGAAAGCCGTCAAGGATGAAGCCACGGGCCGTGTCGGCCTGGGCTAGACGTTCGTCCATCAGATCGATTACCAGCTGGTCGGGGACCAGCTCGCCCGCATCCATGTACTTCTTCGCCTGGAGCCCCAGAGGAGTTCCCTCGGCAAGCGCCGCGCGAAAGATATCGCCCGTCGAAATATGGGGGATCTGATAGGCCTCGACCAGCTGTCTTGCCTGTGTTCCCTTACCCGCGCCCGGAGCGCCCAACAGCACGATGTTCATGTGATTCCTTTCGTCTCAAAGGTGAACCACTAACATCATAACACGGCTTAAATCACGATCTGAGTGCCCGTCTTGCCTTCAAGGGCCTCGGTCGCCTTTTCGAGCGAAGTGATGATGGCGTGCCCCGTTGGCGTGGCCTCGATGAAGCCCATGGCCGCTTCCACCTTCGGCAGCATGCTGCCGGGCGCAAACTGACCCTGAGCGATGAACTCGCGGGCCTGGGCGCAGGTGACCAGGCTGAGATCCTGCTGCTCTGGCGTATTGAAGTTGATGGCGACTTTCTCGACGGCCGTCAGGATGAAGAAGTAGTCGGCCTCGACCAGCTCGGCAATCTTTGCCGCCGCAAAGTCCTTGTCGATGACCGCGTCCACGCCCACATAGCCGTGCGCGCGCTTGACGATGGGAATGCCGCCGCCGCCGCCCGCGATGATGACTTCGCGCGCATAGAACAGCGCGCGCAGGCTGATCGTCTCGTAGATGTCGATCGGCTTGGGACTCGGCACGACACGGCGCCATCCGCGCCCGGCGTCCTCCTTGTAGACATGGCCGGTCTCGGCCGCCAGACGCTTTGCCGTTTCCTCGTCGTAGTAGGAGCCAATGGGCTTCGTGGGATTCTGAAAGGCCGGATCGTTCTCATCGACGATCGTCTGCGTGAGCATCGTGATCACCGGGATGCCACGGCCGCCCTCAAGTTCAATCTCCTCATCGATGGCCTGCTGCAGGTGATAGCCGATGTAGCCCTGGCTCATGGCCGAACACTCCGCAAAAGGCATGGCTGGTACGGCGCCGGCCTGGCTGGCCGTGTCGAAAGCAAGCTTGATGATGCCAACCTGGGGACCGTTGCCATGACAGACCACCAGACTGTGCCCCGCGATGACCAGCGGAGCGAGCGAGCGTGCCGCAAGACGGGCATTCTCCAACTGAGTTTCCGGCGTATCTCCCAGAGCGTTCCCCCCGAGTGCCACCACTATCTTACTCATACAATAATTCGCCCCGTTTCCGTTATTCTATGCAAAACAACGTTTTGCTTCTATTCATGAGGCCTCCATTATTATACAAACATACGGCTGGCTGCAAGCACCCGCCCCATCGGGCTACAAAAAAACCGCCTGGCCCGAAACCGGAGGTGACGTTTCGTACTACCTTTCACGCAGACCTGAGAGACCAGAGAGCGCCCCTCGCGGGGCGCTCTCTGATAATGCAAGATACGCGCTGCCTGACCCGGCCCCGCGCATTAGCTACTCAAAGAAGCCGTCATAGCGGCGCATTTTCAGTTGTGCCTCGATCTGGTTCATGGTTTCCAGAGCCACGCCGACCATAATCAGTACCGACGTACCGCCCAGCTGTTGGGCGACGGGGTTCTTGGTGTAAAACATCACGACTGCCGTGCCCACCGCGATCAAGCCGAGGAACAGAGCGCCGGGCAGGGTGATGCGGTTCATGACCGTTTCGATGAACTTCGTGGTCTGGCTGCCTGGACGGATGCCGGGGATAAAGCCGCCCTGCTTACGCATGTTGTCCGAGATATCGACCGGATTGAACACCAGGGCCGTATAGAAGTAGGCAAAGAACACGATCAGGATGAAGGTGATGATCCAGTTGCCCCAGCCCTGGCCTAAGAAGTTCGCCGTCGTAGTCAGCCACTTCACATTCGGGAATATGGCCCTGAGCTGCGAGGGGATCGTCAGTATCGCGGAAGCGAAGATGATCGGCACCACGTTGGCCCCGTTGACCTTTAAGGGAATATAGGTCGCGTTGCCGCCGTACTGGCGCCGCCCGATGATGCGTTTGGCATACTGTACCGGGATGCGGCGCTGGCCGCCTTCGATGTAGATGATGAGCGCGATGACCACCAGTAGGATCAACACGATGACCAGCGTTACGACAATGCGGTAGCCCCAGAGGCCCAAGTTGAGACCAAAGGCCTTCGTCGCGCTACTCTGGAAGGTCTGGACAAAGGCCAGCGGGAAACGCGACACGATGCTCGCGAAGATCATCATGGACATACCGTTTCCAATGCCCTTTTGCGTGATCAGCTCCGACATCCACATGATGAGTACCGAACCGGTCACCAGCGTCCCGACGATCAGTACCCGGATGACCCAGACAGAAAAGCCCGGCGTCGGATTCAGTGCGCCGTTAAAGATCGTCAACAGGCCAATGGCCTCGATGGTCGAGATACCGATGGTCATGTAGCGACTGATCTGAGTGATGCGGCGCTGTCCGGCTTCTTCCTTGCTCATCTTCTCGAGCTTGGGAATAGCCGCCTGCAGCAGCTGCATGATGATCGAAGCCGTGATGTAGGGCATCACACCGAGAGCAAAGAGCGACATGCGCTGCAGCGCGCCGCCTGAGAAGAGTCCCAGAAACGCCAGCGCGGGGTTTTGTTCAACCGTCTTGCTGACCAGCGCTACATTAACGCCCGGAGCCGGGATATAGCAGCCAATACGATAGAGGGCCACTACCCCTAAGACGAAGAGTATCTTGTTGCGAAGTTCCGGGACCTTAAACGCGTTTACGATCGTTTTCAACACGATTACTCGACCGCCCCTCCTGCTTTTTCGATCTTAGTCTGAGCGGTTTTCGACACCTTATCGACCCGCACGGTAAGCTTCTTCTTCAGCTCGCCATCGCCCAGAACCTTGACGGGTTTCTTGTCCGCTGATTTGATGGCGCCCGCAGCTGCGAGCGTATCCGCATCGACGACCGCGCCGTCCTCGAACAGCTCATCCAGACGTCCGACGTTAACCACCGCGTAGTCGACGCGATTGTGATTGACAAAGCCGCCGAGCTTGGGCAAACGCATGGCCAAGGGCAGTTGGCCGCCCTCAAAGCCCGGTCCCTTGCCACCGCCGGCGCGAGACATCTGGCCGTTACTGCCGCGACCGGAGGTGCCGCCGTGGCCGGAGCCATGACCGCGTCCCACTCGCTTGCGCTCCTTGGTTGAACCGGGCGCAGGAAACAAGTCATTGATCTGCATGCTTAACCTTCCTCTACCTCGACGAGATGCTTGACCTTGAATATCATGCCGCGCACCGCGTCGTTGTCGGGCAGTTCCACCGTGTGGCGGATACGCTTGAGCCCGAGGGCCTTCACGGTCGCCACCTGGTCTTTCGGACAGCTGATGGTTGACCTCAGCTGGGTTACTTTGAGTGTCTTGGTTTTCTTAGCAGGCATCAGTTAGCCTCCTGTTCAGCGAGCGGAGCGGGGGTGACCTGCGCTTCCTGCCCGAAGATCTCGGCGACGGTCTTGCCGCGGCGCTTTGCCATCTCCTGGGCCGATACGAGTTCCTGCAGGCCCGCCACGGTCGCGCGCACGATGTTGATCGCGTTCGAGCTGCCCAATGACTTGCTCAGCACGTCGGTCACGCCGGCAGCCTCGAGCACTGCGCGCACCGGTCCGCCGGCAACGACGCCGGTACCGGGGGCGGCAGGCTTGAGCATCACACGTCCCGCGCCAAACTGGCCGGTAATCTCATGCGGCAAGGTACCGCCTATCAGCGGCACGCTGAACATGTTCTTCTTCGCGTCCTCGATGCCTTTGCTGATGGCGTTGGGAACCTCAGACGATTTGCCCATGCCTACGCCGACCTTGCCTTCGCCGTCACCGACCACGACCAGTGCGCTCAAACTGAAGCGCCGGCCGCCCTTGACGACCTTGGATACGCGGTTGATCGAGACGACTTTCTCGTTCAGCTCTGATACGGGTGTATCTTTACGCGCCATGTACTCTTCCTCCTAGAACTTCAGTCCGGCGCTGCGAGCACCGTCCGCCAGGGCCTTGATACGACCATGATAGATGTGACCGCCGCGGTCGAAGACGACCTCAGTCACACCGGCCTTCTTCGCGCGCTTCGCGACCTCTTCGCCCACACGCTTGGCGGCGTCGCTGTTGCCGCCGCCCTTGAAACCTTTTTCAACACTTGAAGCAGCGACCAGCGTCGTGCCGGCCACATCGTCGATCACCTGAACCGCGATGTTGCTGTTGGTGCGCATGACCCGCAGACGCGGACGAGCAGCGGTACCTGTGACCTTCGCGCGTACCCGGCGCTGACGGCGGGCAAGTCCTGCGCTTTTTGCTTTGAGTTTATCCATACCTGTTCTATCTCCTCAGCTTCTTCAGACGGCGAGCGCCTGAAACACTACTCACTGCCTAGCCGGCGGCCTTGCCCATCTTGCGACGGATATGCTCGCCTTCGTAGCGGATGCCTTTACCCTTGTAAGGCTCGGGCTTGCGCCACTTGCGAATGACGGCGGCCTGCTGGCCGACCACCTGTTTGTCAATTCCTTTAACCGTGATCTTCGTGGGGGCCGGCACCTCGAAGGTGATGCCCGCCATCGGCTCGACGATCACCGGATGCGAGTAGCCGAGCGCCATCTCCAGATTGCTGCCGTTAAGCGCGGCACGGTAGCCGACGCCGACGATCTCAAGATTGCGCGCATAGCCCTCGCTGACGCCGATGACCATGTTGCTGAGCAGCGTACGCGTCAGACCGTGGAGGCTGCGCGCCTCGCGACTTTCGTCGACGCGCGTGACCTCGATCTGACCGTCTTTCAGTTCAGCGGTGATCAGATCGGGCACCGTGTGAGTCATCTCGCCCAGCTTGCCCTTGACCGTTACCTGCTGCCCGTCGAAGCTGACATCAACGCCGTCGGGAACAGCGATAGGCATTTTACCAATACGTGACATAAGGTCTACTCCTATCCACTCTTACCAGACGTAGGCGACGACTTCGCCGCCGATTCCCTTGGCGCGAGCCTGTACATCGGTCATCACGCCCCGGGAGGTCGAGATAACGGCGATGCCGAGGCCGCCCAGCACGCGGGGCAAGTCATCTTTCTTCGCAAAAACTCGCAGGCCCGGCTTGCTGATACGGCGGATGCCCGTCAGCGTCCGCTGCTTGTCAGCGCCGTACTTCAGCACGACGGTCAGCGTGGGGGCCGGCTTCGTGTCTTCGACACTATAATCGACGATATAGCCGGCGTCTTTCAGCACCGCGGCGATCGCGATCAGCTTCTTGCTTGAGGGCATTGCACACTCAGGCTTGTAAGCTGAGTTCGCGTTGCGAATGCGAGTCAGCATATCAGCGATGGGGTCTGTCATACTCATAGTGTTATTCCTCCTGGTCCCGGATGGATGGGGCTTAAAAGGTTCGCGCCGACCCGTGGAAGGCGCGCTGCTTGCCTCAACCTCTCCGGCATTCCAACAACGACCGTCTTACCAACTGGCCTTGTGAACGCCGGGGAGCTCGCCTTTTAACGCCAGCTCGCGTACGCACACGCGGCAGAGTCCAAACTGGCGGTAGTACGCCCGCGGACGGCCGCAACGTACGCAGCGGTTATGCTGGCGCGTCGAGAACTTCGGTGTCCTCTGTGCTTTGGCGATCATCGATTTCTTTGCCATGTTTTCCCTTTCTGTGGCGAACGCGCCTGACGCGCCCGCGATCAATCCTTAAATGGAAAGCCAAAGCCGTCGAGCAGCGCGCGCGCGCCTGCGTCGTCCTTGGCAGAAGTTACAAACGTGATGTCCATGCCACGCGTACGATCCACCGAATCATAGTTGACTTCGGGAAAGATCAGCTGCTCCGTCACGCCGATGGAGTAGTTGCCGCGCCCGTCGAAGCTCTTCGCAGAAAAGCCGCGGAAGTCGCGGATGCGCGGAATCGCGGTCGCGATCAGGCGGTCGAAGAACTCCCACATACGGTCGCCGCGCAGGGTGACCTTCGCGCCGATGGCCATGCCCTCGCGCAGTTTGAAGCTTGCGATGGAGCGACGTGCCCGCGTGATCATCGGCTGCTGGCCGGTGATGGTGCGCAGGTCGCTCACCGCCGCGTCGAGCTGCTTTGAGTCCGCCACCGCGGCGCCCACGCCCATGTTCACGACGATCTTCTCAAGCCGGGGGATCTCCATGACGTTGGTAATCCCCAACTGCTCCTCGATCTTTGGCGCGACCTCTTCAAGGTACAGCGCGCGCAGGCGAGGCATGCCTTCGCTGCTCTTCTTCGCTGCTTTCTTCTTCGTTGCTGCCACTTCTGTGCTCCCTTTCACGTTGGAGGTTTAAGCGAGGAGTTCTGACCCTCGCACTCGCCTTCAGGCGAGCCCTGGCGACGGCGCTTGACGCCCGTCGCTAATCGATATCTTTCCCACACTTCTTGCACACGCGGATACGCGCGCCGGTCTCAGAGCGCTTGCTGCTGATGCGCGTCGGCTTGTTGCAAGCCGGGCAGATCAGCATGACATTGCTCACGTGCAACGGCGCCTCAATCTCGATGATGCCGCCCTGCTGCTGTTCGTTTTTGGGGCGCAGGGCCTTCTTCGCGAGGTTGACGCGCTCGACGGTCACGCGCTGACTGGACGGATTGACCGCGAGCACCCGGCCCTGCTTGCCTTTGTCCTTGCCGGAAATGACCGCGACCTTGTCGTCTTTTCTGATACCAAATTTCATGTTCTGTCCTTACAGTACTTCCGGCGCAAGCGAGACGATCTTCATGTACTTGCGATCGCGCAGCTCGCGCGCCACCGGACCGAAGATGCGTGTCCCGCGCGGATTGCCCTGCTCGTCGATGACGACCGCGGCGTTCTCATCAAAGCGGATGTAGCTGCCGTCCTTGCGACGGGTCTCCTTGACGGTACGCACCACCACGGCTTTGACGACCTCGCCTTTTTTCACATTGCCATTAGGCAGCGCCTCTTTCACCGAGCAGACGATGATGTCGCCCACGTAGGCATACCGGCGCTTTGAGCCGCCCAGCACCTTGATGCACGCAAGTTTGCGCGCGCCGCTGTTATCGGCTACTTTGAGTCTGGTTTCTGCTTGAATCATCGTATTATCTCCTGATTGTCCGACCCGTTAGCGAGCCTTCTCGACGATCTCGAGCAGACGCCAGCGTTTCATCTTCGACAGCGGGCGGGTCTCCATAACGGTGACCGTGTCGCCTACGCCGGCCTCGTTGGCCTCGTCGTGCGCATGAAGCTTCTTGCTCGTCGTGATCATTTTGCCGTAGAGCGCGTGGCGCTTACGATCCTCGATCTTTACCACACAGGTCTTGTCGCCCGACTTCGATACCACGACGCCCTGGCGGACCTTACGCATGTTTCTTGCTTCAGTTTCAGTAGTCATATCTCACTGCCCTCCTACTCCGCAGCCGGCGCGGCAGCGCTTGCGCTGGCGCGTTCGCGAGCACGCAGCTCGGTGCAGAGGCGTGCGATATCTTTCTTCACGGCCGGAATCTTCGAGGTGTCCTCAAGTTGTCCGGTCGCCAGACGGAAGCGCAGATTGAACAGCTCGGTACGGCTGTTCTTCAGCTCTTCGGTCAGTTCCTCATCTTTGAGGGTATGGATGTCTGTCGTTTTCATTTAGGCTTCCTCCCCCACGGTTTCTTCGGGAGCATTCTGCTCGGCGGACTCAGCGGCTTCTGCGGCTTCTGCGGCTTCTGCCGCGGCAGCCCGCGCAGCGAGCTTCTCAGCGGAGGGAGCAGCCGATACTGCGGTGCCGGCGTAGCGCGCATCCGCGCGACTGACAAACTTCACCTTGATTGGCAGCTTATGGCTGGCCAGGCGCAGAGCCTCGCGGGCGATCTCTTCTGACACGTCGGCGATCTCGAACATGATACGACCGGGCTTGACGACGGCTACCCACTCTTCAGGGTTACCTTTGCCGGATCCCATGCGCGTCTCCGCCGGCTTCTTTGTGACCGGTTTATCGGGAAATATGTTGATCCAGACACGACCGCCACGCTTCATATAACGGGTCATCGCGACACGGGCCGCTTCGATCTGGCGGTTCGTGATCCAGGCCGCCTGCGTGGCGACCAGACCGTAGTCACCGAAGTTCAGCTTCGTTCCGCCCTTCGCCTGACCCTTCATCGAGCCACGCTGCACCTTGCGGTGCTTTACACGTTTGGGAGCTAACATCTACTCTCTCCTCCCACCACGATTGCCGCGGTCTCCCCGGTCGCCACGATCGCCGCGCCGGTTCGGACGCGGAGCACGGCGGCCTTCGATGGCCGGCTGCGGAAGCGGCATTCCCGGCAGAGCTTCGCCGTGATAAAGCCACACTTTGATACCGATGACGCCCATGGTCGTATGAGCCTGGGCAAAACCGTAGTCGATCTTGGCGCGCAGGGTGTGCAGGGGCACGCGACCCTCGCGGTACCACTCGCGCCGTGACATCTCCGCGCCACCCAGACGTCCTGAGCATTGGATGCGGATGCCGAGCGCGCCGCTCTTCATCGCTGAGGTGACCGCTTTGCGCATCGCGCGGCGGAAGGCCACGCGGCCGACCAGCTGGTCGGCGATGGACTGAGCAACCAGGTTGGCATCCAGTTCGGGGCGTACGATCTCGACGATCTTGACGTCGACCGGACCGGCGGCGATCTTTTCCAGATCAGCGCGCAGCACGTCGACTTCAGAACCCTTTTTGCCGATGACGACGCCGGGGCGCGCGGTCCAGATCTCGACCTCGGTCTTCTCGCCCTTGCGCTCGATAATCACATTGGCGACGCCGGCGCGCTCCAGACGCGTGTCAAGGAAGCGCCGTAGCTTGATGTCGTTTGCCAGAAGCTTGGCGTAGTCTTTGCCCCCGAACCAGCGACTGCGATGCGGTTCGATGACGCCCAGGCGCAGTCCGGTAGGCAGTACTTTCTGACCCATGCTTACTTACGCCTCCTTTCCGTCGTCTAAGACAAGCGTGATATGACAGCTGCGCTTCAGGATCGGATCGGCCATGCCCTTGCTTCCGGCGCGGAAGCGTTTCATGGTCGGGCCTTCGTCCACAGAGCACGCGGAGACATACAGCTTGTCTGCGTTGAGCTTTTCGTTGTGCTGGTTTGCGTTGGCCAACGCGCTGTTCAACAGCTTCTCGACCGTCGCGCTTGCGGCGCGCGGACTGAAAGCCAGAATGGCCTTCGCATCGGCGAGCGACTTGCCGCGAATCAGGTCGATGACCAGACGGGCCTTGCGCGGCGCGATGCGCTGGAAGCGGGCGCTTGCTTTATACTGCATGCTACTTCCCCTTCCTGTCGCCTGAATGGCCACGGAAGGTACGCGTGGGAGCGAACTCGCCCAGCTTGTGTCCGACCATCGACTCAGTCACATAGACCGGCACGTGCTTGCGCCCGTCGTGGATGGCGATCGTGTGACCCACCATCTCGGGGAAAATCGTCGAGGAACGCGACCACGTCTTGACCACGTTTTTCGTGCCAGCCTCGTTCATCGCCTGAACACGCGAAAGGAGTCGGGCTTCAACGAAGGGTCCTTTTTTGAGACTTCTGCTCACGAACTACTCTCCTTATCTATTATTTCTTGCGACGTCTGATGATCAGACGGTTGCTGGCTTTGTTCTTCTTGCGCGTGCGATGGCCCTTGGTCGGAACACCCCAGGGCGTTACCGGATGGCGCCCAGCGCTCTTGTTGCGACCCTCGCCGCCGCCGTGCGGATGGTCAACGGGGTTCATGACCGTACCGCGCACCGTCGGGCGTACGCCCATGTGGCGCTTGCGACCGGCTTTGCCGATAGTGATGTTGCTGTGATCGGAGTTACCGACCTCGCCGACGGTGGCTCGGCAGGTGATGAGCACGCGGCGCATCTCCGAAGACGGCATGCGCAGGATGGCGTACTTGCCCTCCTTGCCCATCAGCTGGATCGAGGTGCCCGCGCTGCGCGCAAGCGCCGCGCCCTTGCCCGGATTCATCTCGACGGCATGCACCACCGTACCCACCGGAATGTTAGCCAGCGGCAGCGCGTTGCCTGGACGGATGTCGGCCTCAGGGCCGCTCTCGATCTTCTGGCCGACCTCCAGGCCCTTGGGGGCCAGGATGTAGCGCTTCTCGCCGTCGGCGTAGTGCAACAGCGCGATGCGCGCCGAGCGGTTCGGGTCGTATTCGACCGTCGCGACCTTGGCGGGTACGCCGTCCTTGTTACGCTTGAAGTCAATGATGCGATAGCGACGCTTGTGACCGCCGCCCTGATGGCGCACGGTGATTCGCCCGTTGTTGTTGCGGCCGGCCTGCTTGGGCAGCGGGGCCAGCAGCGACTTCTCGGGCGTGGTACAGGTGATCTCCGCAAAATCGGAGACCGACATACCGCGACGTCCCGGCGAAGTCGGCTTATACTTCTTGATTCCCATAGTGCGTCGGCTCCTTAACCTTAACTCGGGTATATGTCGATTGAGTCGCCCGCGGTAAGCGTAACGATCGCCTTTTTCCAGTCGGGCGTCTTGCCCTTCTGGTAGCGTACGCGGCGCTGCTTACCCGTCACGTTAAGCGTGTTGACTTTGGTGACGGTCACGCCGAAGATCTCTTCGAGCGCCGAGGCGATCTGCGGCTTGGTCGCGGTCTTGTGCACTTTGAAGGTGTACTTGTTATGCTCCGACTGCAGGTCGAAGGCCTTCTCCGAGATGATCGGTTTGATGATGATCTGACGTGCGTCCAGCATTAGGCCAGCACCTCCTCGATAAAGCCGAGGGCTTCCTTGGCGATGACGAGCGCGCTGTTGTCAACGAGGTCATAGGCGTTGACCTCAAAGGCGAAGAGCGGACGTACCCAGGGCAGGTTACGGAAGCTCAGGTAGGCGTTGTCATCCTCGCTGCCCACCACGACGGTCACTTTCTTGTCGGCCAGGCCGAGCGCCGCAATCCCGGCGGCTGCCGCCTTGGTCGAAGGCGCGTCGAACTTGAAGTCATCGACGACCGTCAGCTCCTTGTCCGCCAGCTTGGCGGAGAGCGCGCTGCGCATGGCCAGCTTGACGACCTTGTTGTTCACCGGGAAGGCATAGCTGCGCGGATGCGGTCCGAAGACCACGCCGCCGCCCTTCCACTGAGGCGCGCGGATCGTGCCCTGACGGGCGCGTCCGGTGCCCTTCTGGCGCCAGGGCTTCTTGCCGCCGCCGCGAACCTTGCCGCGGGTCTTCGTGCTGTGCGTACCCGCGCGCGCGCCGGCGAGCTGGCTTCTGACCACCTGATGCAGGGCAAAGGTGTTGGGCTCGATAGCAAAGACCGCGTCGGGAGCCTTCACCGTCCCCGCAGCCGCGCCGCTGAAATCTTTTACTTTCAAAGTTGCCATAGTGTATCTACGCGTCCTTTACTCTACTTGGTCGCCGTGATCGTCAAAAGCGCGCCCTTGCCTCCCGGCACCGCGCCTCTGACAAGCAGCAGATTCTGCTCGGCGTCGACTTTGACTACTTTCAGGTTACGCACGGTCACCTTATCGGTTCCCATATGCCCCGGCAGCTTCTTGCCCTTGAATACGCGCGAGGGCGTCGAAGCTTGGCCGACAGAACCCGGAATACGATGGAAGTGCGAGCCGTGGCCGCTCGGCCCCATACGGAAGCCGTGGCGCTTGTGCACGCCCGCAAAGCCCTTACCCTTGCTGACGCCGCTGACGCTGACCTCGGCCGCCTCGGAAAGCGCGTCGACGGTGATCGTGTCGCCCGGCTTATAGTCAGGCGCGCCGTCCAGGCGGATCTCCGTCAGATGACGATGGGGTGCGACCTTCGCCTGAGCGAAGTGGCCGGCCAGCGGCAGGTTAATCTTATCTTCGGAGATTTCCTCAAAGCCGATCTGGATGGCGTCATAGCCTTCGGCGCCCGCCGCGGTCTTGACCTGGACGACCGTGCAGGGTCCAGCCTCGATGACGGTGACCGGCAGGAGGTTGCCCTCCTCGGTCCAGACCTGGGTCATGCCCAGTTTCTTTCCCAGAATAGTTGTCATGACCTGCCCCCTTACGCCTTGATCTCGATCTCGACACCGGCGGGAAGATCGAGGCGACCCAGCGAGTCAGCGGTCTTCGGCGTCGCGTCGATGATGTCGATCAGACGCTTGTGCGTACGGATCTCGAACTGCTCGCGACTGTCCTTGTCCTTGTGCGGCGAGCGGATCACGCAGTACAGATTGCGCGAGGTCGGCAGCGGCACGGGACCGACGACCTTGGCGCCGGTGCGCAGGGCGACCTCGACGATCTTGGCGGTCGACTGGTCGACCACCTCGTGGTCATAGCCCTTCAGGCGGATTCTGATTTTTTGACCAGGCACTTCAGTTCCTTTCGTTTCTTATGCCAACTCAGCTTATTTCGCAACGCCGGACTTGGCCGCAATCTCTTCCGCGACCGACTTCGGCACCTGCTCGTAAGCCTTGAAGTGCATCGAATAGACAGCACGACCCTGCGTTTTACTGCGCAGGTCAGTGGAATAACCGAACATCTCAGAGAGCGGCACCTTCGCGCGCACGACCTGGGCCGAGCCGCGCGGCTCCATGCCCTCGATGTGGCCGCGACGACTGGAGAGGTCGCCCATGACGTCGCCCATGAACTCCTCGGGGGTGACGACCTCGACGTCCATGACCGGCTCAAGCAGGACCGGACTCGACTTGCGCAGGGCCTCCTTGATCGCCATCGAACCGACGATCTTGAAGGCCATCTCGG
>JGI20166J26741_11777806_pt1 | contig 21129 bp, 17 predicted proteins | sample TergutCu122P5_FD_26741 | JGI IMG/M metagenome (IMG submission 26741)
GGGGGAACAAATGGTTTGAAAAATTCTAAACACTTTGTGGCTTTGGCTTTATACTCAGTGATCCAACATGAATTTGTTGAAAGGCAGACGGCTGCTGCTGGCACAGACCATGTACCCCAGTCTGTTGCGTAGTGTTTTTGTGATTGGTTTTCACCCATGCTTCATGAGAAAAAAAAATGCTACAGGAGCGTATGATGTTTATTATGAGGATAGAAATTTGTACTCTTCAGTTGTGGCATTTACACATAGTCATCAGAAAAGGACTCGCTAGTTGAAAATGTAAATATCCTATTTATTTGGAGACATATTTTTATGGAGTTTGTTGTGAAATGTTCAGCAACTCTCAGATTTGTTGCCGTTTGCCTGCTGTTCGTATGTGCGTGACTCACTGGCATTCATATATTTGCTGAATGTAGTCACTACACTGGCATCCATTCAGGAGACAGCCCAGTGTGTCACATGGCTTGTAAGTTTCAGGTATCTTGTTACGATGCATCACATTTTTTATATATGTATAGAAGAGGACCTCCAGGTTTGGTTTGTTGTTTACTGAATTACAGAAAGCAGCAAGTGTGTTAAAGCAGGTGTTACTAGGAAGACCATGGACTTCAACAGAGGATGTTGAAAGCCAAGAGTACCATGTGTACTGTATCCCAAATAAATATATTGCTCGTCACAGTTTGCAGCTGGGTAAACCTGCGACCATGATCCAAAATGCTGTAGCAGTGACTGAGATGACATGTTTACAAAAGTCAACTGAGGCATGAAATCAGAGGCACTGAATTTTCAAAAAGTGTTAAATGTTCAAGTTTCTTTTTAAATGAAGTTTATAGTTTTCTGTGATGAGTACTTTTTACAAATGAAGTTTCAGTCTGCATTAATAGTCATGTTAATACTCAAGTCTGGGGAGCAGAACAGTGTGCAACACTCTGAAATTGAGTTCAATACTGACTGCACTAGGGGGTGTGCAGTGGCACAGTTGGTTGAGGCGCTGCACTACAAGCCAGAAGGTCACGGGTTTGATTCCCGATGGTGTCAGTAGAATTTTTTATTGACATAATCCTTCCGGCTGCACCATGGCCCTGCGGTAGACACAGCCTCTAAGAGAAATGAGTACCAGGAATATTTTCGAGGGGGTACAGGCGGCCTGTGCATAGGGCTGACAACCTTACCGCCTTCATGTGCCGATTGTCTCGAAATTTGGGAGCTTCAACCTCCTGGAACCCTTGGGGCCCATCCAGGCCTGTAATGGGATTGCTTTACCTTTTACTGGGCATGTAGTTTTATTGACACTGTGACAATACATTTGCAGTAGGGAATGAATGAAAACTTCGAATGGCTGAACATTTCACAGCAAACACCATTATCATATGTATTTTTTGATAATTATATTTTTTTAGTATGTCACTGAAGTTAAGACTCTTATCATAGGTAAATGAAACAGTATTACTACTTCCTCAGTTTTCTGGTTGAGGAGTTTTCATTGGCATATAGTGATTCAATATTAGTTTAAAATTTATTCTTTAGTAAGTCTCAAGACAGATATTTCACGTACCATTACCATGTTTTCAGTTTATTTCAGTACGTATGATTTTATTTCATATTGCTACTGCTACTACTATTGCTTTTACTGCTGCTGCTGTGTGTGTGTGTGTCAAAATTTTTTTCGTGTGCAGATTATTAAGTTTATGTTTACAACTCTTCGTACATTTATTTAAGAGTCATAAAACTGTTGCATATATTTGTCAACCAAGCTTTCATCCATCTCCCAGTCCTGCTATTATAAATTTTGCTACTAGTCTGTTTTATACTATTTTTCACACTCTGCAACCTGATGTGGGGATACCCTGCTCTCTTCCTTTGTGACACTGTGCTGTGATAAATGCCATAATTGTAATTAAAATTTCAGCTGTAGTGGTTGAATGGTTAGTATTCGTGCGTCATGTTCATACAGTCCTGGGTTCAAATCTTGGCCTAGATACCTGCTATCCTAACTGAGAGCTGTAGTGGTTTTCTATATTTGTCCAGGCAAATGTCAGGATCATACATCAAATTAAGTCATGGCTGTTCTTTGTTCTTTCAAATCTATGTTTCACTAATCATCCTGCAGTTTATCACTTAATAATATGAGCTGTTGAATTGTCATTAAATACAGCATAGATAACAACTAAAATGTGACCATAATACCCACGTGAGAAATTTTTTTGCAGCGTGAGTGCTGGAAATGTGAAAGTTATGTATTTATTCATACTTCCTCTGGTCTGTACAGTGTATAGGTTATATTCTCTTCTTAAATTAAAACCTGTTCAGTTTGAATATTAATTTATTCACATGCATAGTTATCAGTGACAGAAACTTATTTAAATACTGCCTTGGAATATGAAAGAGGAGGAAATCTGCACAATTTTTTTTATCAATTGATGTTCATATAATTTGGTAGCTGTCAAAAAGGAAACCCACATATTGAACTGTATCCTTGTATACTTCACATCCCTTTTTCTGTTCATAATCCATGGGTATGTGTGTTGATTGGGGCCATCATTTCTGTGCATTGGTTGTTTCAAGGTCATGCAGAAAGCATTACTGTAACTGCATCAAGAATGCTGTCATGCAGGTAATTACGTGTGTACAGGAATGGCACTGTATTATTGTGAATGCTTAGTTTGTCATATTAATCATGATAAACAGTCTTGCGCAGGCATTGACAGTTATTTCCTCTAATATTTGAATGTGCTTTGTAATGATGTACAAAAGTTCATTTTGTATGATGTCGATCATCATCATGTCATTCTTACCTGGAACATAGAGCCTCCACAAAGCATCTCTAGTTTGCATGATGCCCTGCGAACTGCCTGACTCCTGACCATGTTGTCCCATGTAAGGCTACTTCTTCCACTGTTTTCCTCCATTATATCTTAGTCGATCTCTGCTCCTATTACCTTGTGGGGGTTCCAGTCCATAGCAGCCCTATCTGCTGATTCCTGCAGTTTCTTATATGTATGACCAATCCATTTCTACATGCTTTTTTAATTATTTATTTTTTTAATTATTTGTTCAACTGTTGATATTTGTCTAGTGGTATTCCATAGTTCTCCATTTGTTATTGTGTTTCGCCATTTTATATTTAATATTTTCCTCATGCACCTATTAATATACACTTGTAGATGGTTTTCAGCATTGTTTGTTCTTTTTCAAGTTATACCTATCATAAAGAAATGTGAAAGCAGCACTACTGTATGTAGTACTGCTTTCACATTTCTTTATGATAGGCATAACTTTGTTCTTAAGGATTATTGTATAGATTTCCATATTGGAAATATTTGCATGAATGATGAGTGTGCCATGCTGATGTGATTTTTAAACCATATTCAGTTCTTCCCTCTTTAGTTACTACAGATCCAAGGTTCAAAAATGTTTCTATTTTGTCACTGGTTCTGCCATTGGGTGTTAAATTTTCTTTTCTTTTTTGTTGAATCTCATAATTTTGATATGGATATATTTTTAGACCATACTTCCCTGCCTCCTGTGCAAGGGCAAATAATTCATTATGCTTGAAGGTGCGAGAGGGTGGGCAGACATCATTGGCAAACCCATGTCCTTTGTGTCAGTTGAAAACATTGTTGGAGATGGTATGCGCAGATTAAAAAAAAATACTTGTGTTTTCATGATGAAAATGCAGTACAGAATTAGAACTTTATACAAAACTTTTTGTTGTTCTTTGTGGAGTACATTCTGTAACACTAATTAATATTCCCCAGAATTCATAGTAGGAAACTTTATCTGCGTAAAGGTAAACGGATATTTTATCAACATAATCCAGACAGTTTAATGACTTAGAACAGAAATGTGGATTGTTGTGTTGCAGAGCTTATGTTGTACCATTTAACTTTTTAACAGGCTCCTTTAACATCACAGTAATAAATGTAGAGAGAGTAACGATATAGTACTCGTGAACAACTTTCCTCATTGCCATTGCATACTGCATGACAATCATGCTAATGATGAGGCCATGAGATTATTTTTGGATGTGTGACATATTACCGCCAACACCACCACGACCACCACCATTACTACATCTCCCACCATGCACATGTTGGAACTGGTTCTCATGTAGTGTGAAAAATTTTTTAACACTGAGTATTCTGTGATGGGAATGTGTTTTATATGAATACTGATCAGGAATTGCATGCTTTTGGGCCGATCATCCTGTAAGGTGCACAGTGTCATGCATCTTTTGTGTGCAGCCGACTTTTAGTAATGAATTATTTTGAAACTCATTCAAGAGTACATCATTACAGTGACTCCATACCTAGTTTGTTATTGACTTGCTGTGGTATACAGTAAAACATTTTCTCTTTATGAAATATTGCGTATTTTAGGAATGTTACGTTAACAGGAAAATTATTTAGTTGTTTCCAGCTAGATCAGGCCAGATCTTGAAAGTCATACATGCCACCTCTCGTTTGCATAATCCTGTACGGAAAACATCTGAGTCCATATATTGATAATTGCTGTTCTGATCTCATTTATCAGAATTATTATTGTATGATTTGCAAGTTTTATTGGTATACCACATATTAACAGTATAAATTACGGTGTTTATAAACACATGGTTCTTCTAATGCAGTGAACCTGTGAATACTGCATACATTGGCTGCAGTGTTGGATGTAATATGGTGAAATGTTTAAGCTCCTTTGGCAGAATGTAGAAGCTGTTTTCACAGTAATTACATTAAATAAATACTTTACACAGCTGCTTTATTCTTACATTGCATTCAACAAAAGAATTGCAGTAACAAAATCTGATGTTTTCAAGTATTTGGTACCATACATTATTTCTCTGAATCCAATAATTGGTGCTAGTGTTGCTTCCACCTTACAAGTTGATGCATCTAGCATGTTATAACTGCTTACTGCAAGAGTATGAAATTGGCATGGCCTATGGCATACTGTCCATACCATGTTTCATGAAATTTGTCAGTGAGTGAATCATTTTGCCTTTCATTAATTTACCTTTAAAACATTTTTCATCTGATACATACTCCAACAGCCTTACTTTGCTATCATGGGTTCACATTAATCACTTGTGGAACAAAGACTGGACATGCTTATTACAAGATTGTAGCTCACTGATGTGTCAGACAGGGACGACCTGATTATTCAGAGCACGTATCTCAGTTATGTTGTAACAATGATTGCTTGTGATCCTGCAGTCATTGTGTGCAGCAGTGAGATATTTCTGTTGTAGAACCGCAAATTACCCTGCTTTTAAATTGCATTCCATTTTCATGTGATTTCACTGTAGGAAGTGGGTTGAAGTATAGACATACCTTAAGATATGGCCATTCTCATAATATGCTTTGTGTGGTAATCTTTTAAAGCCTATCAGTAACTTTACATACCACCAGTTTTAACATTCAAAAATTCTGCATGGCACTCACATTGCATTTATTTGTTTTTTATTTATCTCAGAATAAACAGCACCTTTTGCCATATACTGCATTAACAGATTGGTTTTTTATAACCAAGGTGGAGAGTGTACTGCATTGTACACACTGAGACCTTACACAAAGCAGACATGTTTCATCTTTAATGGTCTATATTAATAACGTAACATTATCCAGTCATGGAGTACAACATTGTAATTAGTGTGTTGTTTTGTCTTCTGCTCAACAATTGCACGGTTTGATAATTCCTTTTTTGTTTACTGGGCTGCAGGTTTAAATAAGGCAATCTATACACCTTATTTTGTACTTCAACCACAAGGAAACACAATAAAATAAGCTACTGAATGTTTGACTGCTTTAACTTGAACTAGGAATCCAGGCTTGCTTACAAATTGCAATAGCAGAAGTCATTTTTTTCATGTGCACTGTAGATATAAAGAAGTGTTCCAAACAAAGATCAACTGAACTAAATTGCATTATATTCTCTACAGGATTACATTTTGGCTGTTTGTAAACTGTTGGTTTTATGTAATACATCCAGAAATTCCATTCATACCTTCCAGTAATCTTTTATATCAGTTAAGTGTATTTTTGTACCTAAGATACAAACTATGCGTTACTTGGTTTATATTTTGTATCAGAGCATTGAGTTGTGACCGTTTGCCAATAAGTCTAGAATGTGCTGTTGAAAGAGTAATTGAGAAATGGTTCAGAATTGATTTTTTTTTTTAGTATCCTGGCTTTTCTATATTTTTCCACCTGTTTTCATACCATATAATTTCAGCAGTATTGAAGTGTCTCTGTTGGTGAATGTTATGCTACAGTAGCCCTTGTAAACTAAAAACAAAGGATTTGAGGCGTGTATGGATGTGTATTGCCTGGTTTGAATATGCTGAAGTTCTGCAAACTTGATTAAATATGTATATATACATATATATATGCATTCATATATCCAATTTAAAAGGAAACTGGAATATTTTTATTTTTTGTTAGAACATGATTTGAGTCAACTTCTGGTATGCTACACTAAGCAGCTCATCTCATCATTGACATTCAGCCAGCTTGACTGAAAATTCCAATGAAACTTACATTTTAATCATATCAGAAGTGTAAATCAGAATGTATTTTAGTGTTATGTGATCACTGCATTATATTCTGTATAGGAAGAGGTCAGTCTTATGTAGATTTCTTGAATTTGAGCCAATATCATATAACAGTGATTACCACTGTGTGTACAGAGAAGGACAGGAAAATGTTGTAGTGTGGCTTGAGGTACTAGGGATTGATACAGATTTCCTTTCCTTAGTTGTGTCATTGCCAGTTTATTGCAGCTAGATTCTTATTTCTTATTGTGTTCTTAAGTTATGTTACAGTTCTGTTATTGGTGACATTAACTTTTGTCAACAGAATGTAGGTCAGACTTATAACTTAAAAATATAGCTAATAAATCCTTTGAAAATGTGGCAGAGTTTAAATACAGGAGAGTGACACAAATTAAAGTGGCATGCAGAAAGAAATTAAGGACAGTTTAAATTCAGGGAATGGTTGCTACCATTCAGTTCAGAATATTTTGTCTACCCATTTTCTGTCTTAAAACATAAAGATTGTTATGTGGCACCATAATTTTTCCTGTTGTTTTATATGAGTGTGAAACTTGATCCCTCACATTAAGGAGAGGACAAAGGGTGGGAGTATTAGAGATTTGGGTATTGTAGAAAGTATTTGGGCCAAAGAGGGAGAAAGTACTAGGAGGCTAGAGAAAATGGCATAATGAGGAGATCCATAGTTTGCACCTGTTATTTGGGTGATAAGATGAAGAAGGATTATGGTGAGTAGGGCATGTGACATGCATGGGGTAGAAGAGAGATGCATACAGGATTTTGGTGGGAAAATGTGCTTGGAAGATCTAGTCATAGATTGGAAGATATCATTAAAATGGCTCTTAAAAACATATGATGGAATGACATGGACTGGTCTCATCTGGCCAAGACAGGGCAAGATTCTTCGTGGTGGCCTAAGCACTATTCACTTTAAATGCCCGCCATGGAACAGTGGTTTTCCTTTCAGATGAAGAGGGTGCACATATAACAGGATGTTGTCCTGTTTGCTTATGAAGTTTAAGGTGCGAACAGACTGATAGTGTGTGTTAAAGAACAGTGGACTGAGGGGAATGTTTTGGTCTTAAGAAGGAAGATGTAACAGGTAGTTGGAGAATAATGCATAATGATGAGCTTCATAAATCGTATTTACCAAATATTACATTGATGAGATCAAGGAGAATGAAGTGGTTAGGATGAGGATAGTGTTAAAATTCATCTTAAAGAAAGAGGATGAGAAGGTGTTGGATTTAATTCATCTGGCTGATGATGGGGTCTAGTTGTAGCCTGTTGTGAATATGGTAATAAAACTTAAGGTTTCATAAAGTGGGGAGGGAGGTGTGGAATTTCTTGACTTTAAAGCACCTATTTCCTTTTGAAAAAGGACTATGCGGTATGTAGGTAGTATATACATGTGCTTGATTCAGAGGTTTCAGCATCCTGAAGAGGCTAAAAGTGAAGTTCACCAGAACTGTGGGAACAGTTAAATAAGTTGCATGACTCAGCACCCAGGAACAAGGGAAAGCTTGTGATGTAGAATTCATTTACACCTGCACATCACACTTGTAAAATGCAAAATTTGAGACAGGTCAATAGCAGCAGTTCCAATACTGTATTAAAAATGTGGTGAATGTTAATGATGATATGTGCCAAATGTATAGTGTTCAACATTTTTCATGTGTGCCGGTGGTTGAATCGGATTGTGAATTAACCAACTGCAACATGCAGTAAGGTGAAATGATTGCCATACTGACTTCTTCCAAATGAATTCTAACCAGCTCCCATTTTAGCTGTGTATGTTTAAAAAAAAACTCACTAGAATCTGGACTTCCTATCCCATATTTCAATGCAAGGGGATTGAGTGTCACAATAAAATTTGCCAGTTGTGGTTAGTTATGTTTGTGCAAAATTATTGAATTCACATTTTCAAAGTTGCAAATTGTTGAGAATTCACTGTATTTCTCCTTCACTTGTAGAGGCTGTAATACTTCTGAGCATAGGTAATAAGCTAATAATTATGTAACAGTTATTAAGAAGCAGATTGCGAGCATTGCACAAGTTAGACGTGTGTTGGCAACTGTTTCGTACCTATTTCACATGTTGGCAGTAGACATCTTCCTTGGTTGCAATGTTGGCAGTTGCATACAGATTAAGTGGTTAGGTAATTGTCCTGTGGTCAAAGTGATTCATGATACACAAAGAATTGTGAGTGCAGTGGGATGTTCTGTGTGAAAACTTCGAGGATGGTGTTAAACATATTTCTACCTGCCATACCTCTGTCAGCCCTGTGCCATGAACATTTTATAAGGATTTTGTATGCCATTATGTTGATACACATTGTATTGAAAGATAAATTGATTATTTACTAGTGACCTACCCTGATAGGCCAAGCATATACTTTGTTATGAATATATTTTGAGTTTGATGTCAGTTGCACGAAATGTAAAAATGTACTTGATAGTCAAAGGATGTAACATCAACTTCTTTGGAAATAAAATTGGCAGATTTAGAATGTGGTTAGTGGTGGAGGTATGGGTTACCAGCTAGTCAGTTATATTATACTCTAAAAGGACAGAAATTACTCATTTATCTCTACAAAAGGTTGATCATTTCTGAATATGTTTCAGTTTATATTCCATGAACATTGTATTTCTATCTGAGCATTCAAGTCAGTGACCCAATTAATATTCCCAAGAGTGTTTGATGATGAGTAAGTGCCCCACCTGAATGGCTGGCCGTGTTAACATTGAGTTGATTTAACATTACAAATTTTAAAGTTTTGACTCTTCTGTTAAATTAAGCAAATAGTTACCACACTAAAGTATGATATCTTAATGTATGTATTAAATGCTTGAATTGAGGGTTATTAAAATTCACAGCATAGAAACATTTAGATTACCAGCCATATAACAGATAGGATTTTTTTTTTATTTTAAAGAATTAAGGAAATTATCTGTGTTATTAGCCAGTCCAAACTTGATACCTAAGTATATTGTACATCTGTGTTATGAGATTTCAGAGTAGTATAGTTATAGAAGAGATTGTGAAGAAGTAATATGGTACATTGAAGCACAGTGTGTACACTTAAGCATTTTAAAGAAGACCCTTCAGACACACTGGCATAAAAATGCCAGAGACGTGTTCATCATAATTATAAACGTTCTTGTTGAGAAGACGTATTCTACTTCCAAAAGCCATATTTGACTTAACCTTGACTTATACTTGAAACATTTACACAAACCTTGATTTACTGTAAAGGGCTTTAGTGTGAAAATAATGCACATAACTGCAGAATGTCATAGACCATTATGGTACACAGTTAGTGTTCATCATTGAAGGAGAAACAGATTGAGTTAAGTGCATGTTTAATGAATTTAATAAATTATTTTACTTTGAAGTATTTACATCTCTGGCATGTCCTATCTGCAGAGCATATATGTTTCATACCACTGGGACCTGCAATATGGCCTATAACTGCTGAATTGGTGACAAAGTTTGATATATCATGTTAGGAATGTAAATGTTACAAGAAGTTGATATTTTTCATTGTTATTTTGTTCAAGCATGCGTGAAATGTTCCAGTCCATTCAGATATATCAGCGTGAAATAAAATCGCTCGGCATCAACAAGCCGAGCATTTCATACCACAGTTTGCAGGGGTATATGAGCAAGCTGCGTCCTGTAGTTTCTCAGTATGTATTCTGATACCAGAATTACAGATAATGGAAAAATGTTCGCAGAGTTCTTCCATAGCTGGGCAAAAATTAATTTTACACCAGAGACTTAGTAGTTTAGGGTATAAGGCCTGCAGTGTATTGTGAGTCATGAAACTGATATTTGGGTGACTGGATGGAACTGAAGGCTGAAACGTGTTTAGAATTACCTGTTTCAAAGCATACAGTAATTCCATTACAGGAATTAATCCTATTTTTTGTTAAAGACTGGAATGTTTGTCTTCAATTACTGCAGTTTTGTCCAGTCATTATATTCCACTGATGTTTCATACTCATTTCATTTGTCTGCCACCAGTGTTAAGTAGGCTTAATTGTAGCAGTTGACAGCATTGTTAAATGAAATACCTGTTTGTCTGTCTTTAAGATATTGTTCAGTTCCTGCATTGTACTTGTGTGATGTGTGAAATCACTTCATACGGGATATTTTCAATCGGTAGAATGGGAAAGGTTACTTCGTGCAAACTCCTGTGAATATGATAGTTGAAGAAGTCAACAGATTTATGGAGTCTGGTGTTGAGCTTTGTTGTGTTCTTTCATTACAGAGTTAAAACTTGTCAAGGCTCTGTCACTTCCAGATTTGAAGCACAGGATTAACAAGATACATGCCATAAATGCCAAATTCTCTAGCAGCCTAATGAGTCAACATTTTCCTAACACAGTGAAGCATGTTAGAAACAAGTTACAGATTTCTTAATGCAAATTGTTGCTTTAAGACAGAAGTATGCATCATATTCGGACATTTTGAAACTGCACATGCCTCTCATTCCAGCCATTGATAAACAGAGCAAACCTTTTAAATGTTCTCATATAGCTGAGAAGTCCATCTACATACATACATACATACATACATTCATAACATTACATTTCATCATCCCCTATAAGCCATTACGCTTCAGATATGAAACATGTCTTAAAAATTTGACAAACATTACAGATACACACAAAATAAACACATACATTTAAAATATTAAAAACTAAATATTACAGAATACATCGATACATAATTTCATGAATTATGTAGTCTAAAAGAAGACACTATAATACTTATACGAAGCATGGCCGTATTAGGCCTCTCATCATAGGTCTGTTATGCATTCATATATTCTTCTAATGAGTAAAAGGGCTTTTCAGTTAGATATTTTTTTTTTTAGTTTTAATAGGAAACATTTCTTATTTAATACTAAATCAGCAAAATCATCTGGGAGTTTATTATATATATTTATGTTATTATAATAGGCACTCCTCTGGTACATTGTAAGTCTCGCTGTTGGTTTATGCAGTTTTAATTTGAGTCTAGTATGTATATTATGTACAGAAGTATTAAATGTGAAAATCTCCAAATTGGAAGAGAGGAATCTCATCAAAGAGAGTATGTATTGAGAAGTCAGATTCAGTATTTACAATTTCCGGAACAATGTTCTACATGAGATCCTTGAAGTAGAGCCTGTCATAATTCTAATTATTCTTTTTTGTTGTTGGAATATTCTTCTACTTTCTACCGAAACTCCCCAGAATATGATGCCATATACCGTAATGGTATGAAAGTAAGCAAAGTAAATCATTTTAAGTGTATTTGAATTGCAACATGGATGCAGTTTTAGCATTTGGTTTTTGTGGTTGTATTCGCAAGTTTCATGCAAACTGGCATGCAGATCTGCACAAAGTGGCATTCCACAAATGAGACAGGGTTGTGGCTTTCCAGTGGGTAGATGAAGGACGCAAGTGCTGATCCTGTTCTTCTGGGATATGACACCATGTCGATATGTAATCAGATCACATTTTCAGGCCGCTTAGTTCATCTTTCAGTGGTCGACATGTACTGCATCTTGAGACATATCATCAACCCTTGGAGATAAGAACACTATGTTTCCACAAAATGTGGAGATCTGATTGCCCTTTGCTGCAGCATCATATCCCATGAAAATAGAATCCTCAGCTACAGTGCTGCAAAAACAGCAAAACTGGAAACCAGTGTTTGAAATTGTATTATTTCATTAACATCTGCCTGGTGTTTATTTCTCAGTAATAAATTCAGTCCAAGAACTTTTTGATCAGATCTGTAAAGGTACATAATTGACATTTCCATAAAGTTGATTCTCCTTCTTGAAACTATTATGCATATACAGGGTAGGTCATTCGAGTATTGCTTGTTATATTTACTGCTGTGATTTTGAATAAAACCTCATTTCTCTATATTTCTCATAAAAGATCTCTGGATTTGAATCTCAACATAGGCCATGGAAATCTCAGAAGCAGTAGGTCTTGGTGATAAAATAAAATGCTTCTAATTACAGTAATACTAATACCACATAAGACCTTTAACTGTTGAAATATTGGTCATGAGAGGACAAAAATAATTGAAAATTGGGGAAAGCAATATATATGTACATATAGACCTCACAGCTGTCATTACTTCATACAAGCATAGTTTGAGTAAGAAATTGGATTCATATTAAATCCCGCTTATGACAGTGTTCATTAGTAATATATTTTTGTGAGTGTGCTGTATATAATACCTTGAGAGGTGTTCAGACCCAGATACATGAAATAATCTCTGGTCATATTTCTTATAAGAGAGGTGGTCTTCTTATGTATATCATTTTGAAATCTGAGCTCATGTGTTGGGGCATGCAAATTTCTCTCTTTGAATTCCAGATGTGTAACACTTAAAATTCACTAATTCAATTTAATTTTATTATCTGTTCATGGAATACAATTACCAAAATATATGTACTGTATTTTAGAGTTTATATAGAATGTTATTGCTTAATGAAGTATAAGTGCAAGGCTAAAGGAGTTGAAGTTTGAAATTGTTGAGATAGTGCTAGTGAGATGGATGTCAGTATGGTACAGTACATTGCTTTGTTTTTGGCCGGTGGAAGAGTTAGCAGAGCTGGTGGACAGGCCTGTTGGGGTGTGTGGTGAGGTGGTGAGGGTTGGGTGTTTATTTGCTTGGAACTTCAGTTTGACAATGTCAGCTTTACTTTTGGGGGTAGAGACAAGGACTAGATGAAACATGACACTTTCTGCACAAATGACTTGCTCCTAACCTACTGTTTGAAATTTTCACCAGCCAAAAACCATGCACAGACTATGAGTAAATATTTGGTAAATTTGTATCAGAAAATGGAATTGAAATGAGTTGATTATTGTGTCAGTAAGGTTCATATATCTCATATGGCACTGTGTGTGTGTGTGTGTGTGTGTGTGTGTGAGTGTGAGTGAGAGAGAGAGAGAGAGAAGTTCCCATGCCATGTTAAGTTGTTTCATAAAACTTTGTGTTCCCCCCTTGTACTGGCTGCATATTCTGAAATGAAATGTTACTCATAGCAATTATAAAAATGATATTTGGCAAAATTTGAATCTGGAGTGATGGTGCACTGTATTTTGTGCATCCCATAATGTGTAGCTAATAACTTAGTAACTGGTGTATAATGTAGCATTGAAGCAGAGGCTTGAATCTGTAATACAGAATCAAAACCCAGTCTCTTGGAGTGTAACAAACCAGTAAAAGTGTGGTATATATTTTCTGATAGATGAAGCTTTGTAATTGTTAGAGTAGGCTTTGTTTTAATCATTTAACTTCATTGGTTGAACTGTATTGTCCTAAGACATACTAACACTCTTAGAAAATAACGCCATTTTATGAAATTCCATTGCATGTAATGTAACAAAATTTAGCATTCGGAGTGATGATTTGGTGTTCTGTCATTTTCAGAAGTGGCAGCTGTTTCAAGTCAGGGTACACAGGATTATGTAAAGAGAATAATTTAAATTTGTGTTAAGTCTATGACTTGCCTACCAAAATGTGCCTGGAATAGGGACTGGCAACAATTAGGGATTTAGTTTTTGCATTTTTCTTGTAATGGAATAAATTGGTAGAAATACTATATGACTACCCAGAGAAGCATTAGCAATCTGACATCTTCAGAAGTGGAGCTGTATATGCGAGAATGTCATTACAAATTACATATTTAAAACATTCCTCATTTGGCCAGTCAAAAATATTTTATTCACTGACTGGTGTTCACTGTTCTGTGATTAGTTTACAGAGTGTAAAGCAGGAGAGTAGTGGATACAGCAGTGTGAAAATTATTCTGTAATTAACAAATATTACAGATGTCAGGTGGGTGGGTACAGAGAATTAAGTTAGGAAAGTGAAAGCTGACAAAAAAACAGGTTTTGTTTTTGTAAAATTATATTACATCAGTCAATAAAATGTGACATATTGGGTATGTAACAGTTATATTTCACTGATCTTATAATTTTAAAAAATTAAACTTCTGTTTTCTCAGCATTCACTTTTGCTGATGTAACCCATTTCACCTACCCATCCAAGAATCTTCTTTGAAATAAAATAATTCCACAAAAAATGATGAAAACAAAATACCTTCTTTTCTGGCATTATTGCAAATTAGAACTTTTAAGGAATACACAGTCTGATATCCACTCATTGTCCTGTTTGACCCTAACATTATGACCAAAAAATTTAGAGCTATGAAGAGTAACAAATAATTTTCACCTTAAAAGATTTTAGCACATGAATATAAGTAGGGGCTGTGAATTGTGCCCTTTATGGTTGTATGATTTTTTTGAGCCATACATAAAGTATGTGTCAACTAAATGGGATGAACCAAGATTAATATTTCACATGATTTACATAGAATAAGTGTGAAGGCCTCTGATGTAAAAGCCAAGCACCGTTTGTGTAACACTCAAATTGAAATGTACACTTCCATTTTTATGGTTATGATACAGGCATGTATTTCTTTCAATTGTGTACCCCCAGTGTCTCCCTGTTACATTGTGCAGACAATATTGGATGTGTGATGATAATTTTACACACCGATTGCAAACAAATCAATGGGTGAAACAGTATCAACAACAGTACAGTTGATATATTATTGTGTAATTATATATATATATATATATGAAGGAAGCATTAAAATTTTCATAGTGAAACACTGATGTGGATGAACAAGAAGTAACCAAGACAAATTAGTTACAAAAGCATGTATTAGGTATGACAGAATAATAGAAGGAGTAAAAATGTTTAACCAGAGAAAGAATGTCATGTCAGCAAAGTTGGGAGTCTCTTGCCAATATCAAAGGTGTAATGCAGAATATAACACCAGCTGGAAATTTCAGTGATTGCGTCTAAGAAAAGGATTATGCAAAGGAATAAAGTAATCATCAAGGAAATGCGTGAACATGCTTAAAGTTGGAAATTTAACAAGCATCTTCATAGGTTATACAGTCATTTTTACAAGAATCACCATAACTTGGAGTGAAATACAACTCTTTCTTGTGTTAACAAAAGAGACAGATTACAGTACTACCAGCATAAACAATGACCATGGGGACAAACATTCAAACATGTCTGATTTTGTCTTGAAGAGCCTGTTTTGTTTCTCATGGACAATGGTATGTTGCCATGTACAACTGCAGCCCATTAAAGGATTCTTACAGGTGAAGGTATTGCATATGTCAGAAAATATCACCACAGGCATTTACACTGCAGTCGCAATGGTGCAGAAGTACGCATATCCCATCTGCAAAGAATTCCGTGGCCTGCTGCCTAAGCTTCCATGCCTTAGTCCCCTGTGCATTTTCATCCAATGTGAATGTACAGCCTTTGAGGGCTTGCTTTATTGGTCCAAAGACATGAAAATCACACGGCGATGTGTCCAGGCTATATGCAGGATATTTGACCACCTACCATGGCATGGCATTCAGTTTGTCCTGAACTCTGTGAGGCACATGGGGAGTGGGTAGTCATGCCTTAGAATATTTGTTTCGGATCTTGGTACACAGTTTTTGAAGTGCTTAACAGTAACAGCGTGCACTGTGTCAAAATGTGGTTTGAAGTAATGTTAGAGAATGCTATTGATAACTACTTTGCCAGCAGATGATTGTGACTGTTTTGTCTAGTTGAAGTGGGGTGTCTCCATTGCCTGCCTTCCGATTTTTTTGTGGGTTCAAATTGTGAAACTGTGTCCTGTTTGCCAATGTTCACCTCAGAAATACACCTTCAGTATGGTACTGCTTCAGGTGTTGCGATACTGACATGCAGTGCTCGTAGTGTGTCAGTAAATGTGGGACCCCCTTGTTGATATCCAAGTGTTGTATCCCAGAGGACCCAGGGCCAGTTCCTTTGGAATAGTTAGAATCCCTTAGCAGTGGTATGTGGTAGAGGCGGCGTCTTCATCTTCTTCTTCTTCTTCTTCTTCTTCAGTGCTACATCTGTTAGAGAGTTTTGGCCTGCTCAGTGAATGGTAAAGGTGTGGGTAAAACATTAACACAGTTCATTTGGAGTAACAAAGTCAGGGAAGATGGTATGGTAGAACTGGTTTATTGTCAGGTGTAGGATGCAAGCAGCAGACAGGCTGCTCTGAGATGAGAATTACTCAAGATCATATTTTAATATTGTAGGTACCGTGCATCATATGGTAATTATTTTGTATAACCACCTTTATATGCACTAAATGTATTCTTCACATGTTTTCAGTTCTCCCCAACATGTTTTGGCACACCACATGTACCATCAACGGGGATTCTCTTTAGTTATCATCATAACGCTTTTGAATAGTACATTATACAATAGGTGAATGAATTCACTGTTATAACTTGCACACATTCTAGTATTCCAGTTGAAACACATAAAATATTTAAAATATAAATTGTAAAACACTTTAAAAAAAAGATATTCCATGGGGCACTTTTAGACTGTAAATGGTGGCTTTATAATCTTAATGATTTGCCAGTCATCATCCAGGGATATTCTCTCAGCCCAATATGGGTGAGTCCTTAGTGTTGTATGTGTTCGTGTGCCGAATAGAAAATTGGTTCTGCATAGGAGATGTTTCCTTGGCAGAGGTGTTATGCAGAGAATGATTTTCTTTCCTGCAAGGCAGCCAAAACATTGCCTTAAATAGGACATTCAATATACATCATATCCCCCCTCATTGCTAGGTGGAATGCTTGGCCATGAAACTATGCAAATGCTAACCAAACCAACACCTAAACTGAGGAATCTTGTTAAGTGCCAAGAGTGGGAGGATTGACTGTTGTACCCCTTACAGCTTCATTCTCGTGCGGCCTTGAGTAATATTACATACCCTGGATGTTTACAATAGCATAGAGAGCACATCTGCCTATGGATTTCATCAGGCTTGATATCTTTCCACTCTGAGAAACTGAATCACTGCCCTCTGGATGTTCAGACAAATTCATCACCTGGTATGCCATCTTTAAGCAGTGCTGCAGTGTTTTCTGTACTGCTCACCCAGTTGACACACTGTTCTACACATATGTGTGCCATTGTGTTCACTGAGTCAGATGCAAAGCATCATCATCTATATTGCCATGGCAGTGCTGTAAGCAGGTCTCAGTTGTATATGCCTCATTGTATTAAAATCTTCATCTAATCAACAGCAAGTCAAGTATTAGTTTTAAAGGATAATGATGGCACAGTATTTTAACTTAGAATGGTGTTTATTAAGTTTTTTGTGGTTAATAATTTAGTCATACAAGTCAGGTTGTGTAAGTCTGTGTTTCTCAAGCCTATGAATGTTAGGTTGTTTTGTCAATCTATCGTTTTTGACAAGTAAACACTGGTTTAATTTAACATTTTAAAGTGTAGCATTTACTTTACTTACCACCAGGTTTAACATTCAGAAATTTTACATGATACACACTTTGTGTTAATGTGTTTTGTATAGATTTCAGGAAAAACAGCGACTTTTGCCTTGTATACTATTAACAGATCGGTTTTGTATGACCAAGATGGAAAGTGTTTACTATGCAGTATGCACTGAGCCCTTAAATAAAACTGACACTTTTGTCTTTAAAGGGTTAATGTGGAATTTGAGCTTTGCTAGGTAGAATTTTTTGCTTAATTTACCTAAATGCACTTTTATCTCTAATAGTACAACTGAATTTGTAAATGGTTATTTTATAAGCCGTATGAAAATAATAGCTGTTACAACTTTGTATGATGCATTATGTAAAGACAGTGCTGTGTCTGGTGCAACAAGGATAAAACTTTTAATAAATTGTATGTTGTACAGGGTAGCAGCATATGTCATTGGAAAGCTCCAGATTTGGTATTGTATTTAGGCTGCAATATCTCTATAGTTCCAAATTATTGTGCATGATGCAGGTCCGAGATTTTACTGCAAGTCAGCAGCTGAACAAATCAACTCACTTTTGAAGCTCATAAAATGGTTTTATTTTCAAAGCATAACCTGCATTGTAAATATCACAGATATGATGTGTATTTATATTTGAATATCTTCACACTATATTAAACTTAATTGTACTCAGTAGGACAAAATGAGGAAAATTATAACTGATATGAGTGTTAAAGGAGAGAAGCTATTATATAAAGGTAATTAAAAATGATTGACTTCTTAAAAGTTGTAAAAAAAGAAATTGATTTTGTCATACTTAAAAACACAAGAAGTAAAAAACAGGTTGGGATAATAAATACAGTTTGCAGGTTGTAATGCTTGTGACTTTTCAGTGTGTGTGTGTGTGTGTGTAACAAATGGTAAAAAAATATTAAAAAGTTCACATGAAAGTAGTACAGTGGATTTATAATGTATAACCCTACTGTTGTTGGTATAATTATTTAAATATAAATTTCCTGTACACTACTTTCTTAGAGAAATTTATGGGGAGAGGGTTTACTAACCTGTCTGATCATTCTGCTTTTGTGCATGAAGTAGCATTGCTTGCTGGGTTGCATATGTGCCAAAATAGTCAGGCAGCAGGAACTTAATTGGGTGTATTGGTAGCATCAGTTATACTTACTGTATTTATTTTACTTGTCTTAAATTGCTTCTTTATAGTTAATGGATTCCCAGCCAATAATCGTCGATCACAACACTTGAAGAAAAGTAGCCAACTAATATGCTTTGGTATCACAGTATGGGTTGCCCAAATACTTACTGCTGTAACATCTCTTGTATGCATTCCATAATTCTTACTTGATAATAATGATTTTTTAAACTAGTCATGTAATGTTTTACAGAAGGACTTGAATTTAAACTGGACTTGCATGTATGGCTATATCTCCACTCCCCCCATATGCCTTCATGGTGTGCAGAGGGACAACTTTACATGTACCTTGCTTGTAAGGATTGTTTGAGTTTTAATATATCAAGTTTATTCATGTCCATTTTTGCCTTGCTTGAAATTCATGTCCAAGGAATTATGAGCAGAACTGTGCTGTGTAATTACACACCATATTCATCTGATCACATTATTTAAAGACCATTTTATTTGGAATGTCTAATTATTGTATGCACCTGCTAAGCCTGCTGGGTGTTATTTTGTATCAAATTAGGTGCCTCTTTTGAGCCTATGTTTTAGATTAATGCTGGAATTTGTATTTGGGTTTGTATATTTTTGAAGAAATTAATATCTGGCCCCTGTAATAAAACACTTGAGGTATGTCTGTGGTTTTTCTCCATTTGATTTTGTATGGTATCATTAGTTAACTTCATGTAATACCTGAGCTGTATGCCTAACATGTAAATTGTACTCTTCATCATCATAGCCAATTAAATTTCTGTGTACAAAACATTGAAATAGGTAGTTGAAATACCCCGGGTATAGTTACAGGTGGAAAATTAAGTGGATGTGACATCAGGATCTGATTATGTTGTGTTCATATTCTTGTAGTAATGAGAATGCAGCTATTATTGCATTGCTTGAGATTGATGGGTCATGGAACATCTTACATTTTATAGTCTTTGCATACTTTTATATATGTATATAGAAGTATACATACACACATCACAAGTACTTTAAAATTGAAGTGTTCTATCTACCCTTCAGAAAAACAAGCACTCCTTTCATTTTGTAACATCCTTGTAAATACTTTGGTGTATTAATATGTATAGAATTAATATACTTCTGAAGGGTTCAGAAAGTTTTCAGTTTTTGTAAGTACTTTCAGAAGTTGTAGAGTTTATTCAATTAAAGAATGTTGCTTAACAGTATGTTTTTGCCTAAATGACCCTTTTCCATTAGCGTGGCTGTTGTCAATTATAATTAAAAGAAACATTGTATTTACTTTCAGATGTTTGATTTTGTGAGAAATGTGCATGTAGAAACAGTATTTTGTTTTGTTTTTTGTGTAGTGATATTATTTAGTGTTAGAAGTGTCTTGAAATTTTTATATGAGAACAATGTCTGTTTTTGTGTGTATGAAATGAGATGAAGTATTTTTTTTAATTAATTACTATGTTGCACATATGTAACATTGTAGAAAATATGTGTTGGGGGGGAGGGTGGGTACATTCTGAATGAAAAATTAACTTACAATGTGGGGTTCGATATTATTACAAGAGCAGTTTTAAAAAAAACAGTTAAAAGGTAAAAAATCATCATCATTTAATCTGTATAGTCTCACAAGATAGATTATGAATGTAATGTTTTATATAAGAAATGTAATATGATAAAATAGAAATAGTCCAATAATCATATGTAAACTCAGTATTGATTTGAAGAATAAAATATAATTGAAGAAACTGCAAGATACAACATAATTGACAATGAATGTCTCTTAGATCAAACTATACATTGTAATAAGTGAATCATCACCTTCATGTTCCCATCATAGTGTACACAATGTTTTCTGTTAAATATACTACAAATTCAGACTGGTAGTGACCAACTCTTCAGCCATGCTGTGGGTAAGTCTTGCAGTGAGTGAATGCTGCATAATAGTCTGTAATTACATTTGTGCACACTGAAATGTCATTACATCTCAGGCCATCCTGAGGAATGTGTTTGGTAAACTGTTTTTTTTTTTTTTTTTTTTTTTTTTTTTTTTTTTTTTTT
>JGI20166J26741_11778918_pt1 | contig 21104 bp, 16 predicted proteins | sample TergutCu122P5_FD_26741 | JGI IMG/M metagenome (IMG submission 26741)
ATCGAAACCGTAGAAAACGTTTTGGGTTAAGATTTTCCCTACTCGCAGGCATTTGCAATTTTGAATTGGACATGTTTTAGGTTTCGGAAGAAGTTTAATAATTATTTCGTTTATCTTATGGAGTATAGCTGTCTGAAAACCCTTGCGGGCAAGCACAAAAGCACCAGTAAGAAAATCAGAAATAAGTTTCCTACTGGCAACGGCGGCTGGGGTATCCCATACGACACCGCAAAAGGGCAGAAATACCGTACTTTCGCAAAATACACCGACTGTAAAGATAGTGATAGTTTTAGTGATGTAATAGTTGAATACGCGATAAGACACGCATGGACGACTACAACGCTTGAAAAGCGTTTAGCCGCTCAAACCTGTGAACTTTGCGGAAAAACTAACACACCCCTTGCTATGCACCATGTAAACAAAGTAAAGAACCTCAAAGGAAAACAAAACTGGGAAATTGTAATGATAGCCAAAAGACGGAAAACATTAGCCGCCTGCAAAGACTGTCATCACAAAATCCATCACCCTTGATTTTCCATAATTTGAAAAAATGATGGCGAGCCGGATACATCGAGAGGTGTAAGTCCGGTTCTGGGAGGGGTCTGGGCAAACCTACCGTAGAAATGCGGCAAGGCAGCCCTTTCCTACTCTACGACATATTACCGCCTGACCTGATTACCTTATCCAAAGACGCGGCGGCGCTGTTAGCCGATCTGCAAAGCAGAAATGAAAGAATGTTCCTGCTGACATTTACCGTTATCAATACCGCGTCAACTCGACAAAGGCTGGATAACGATTATCAATACCGCGTCAACTCGACAAAGGCTGGATAACGATATTTTTACGCTTGCTGGTATCTGCCAGAAATACAACTGCGCCTTAAAGAGATTAGATTTCCAACAGGAGCAGGCGTATATATCCAGCCTTATTTTAGGCAGAAATGAGATAGAGATACAGCGCGGCATGACGACATCCAGTACGGCGATATTCGTTCCCTTTATGACGCGGGAGCTTCGTATGGGCGGCCAATCATTATATTACGGCATGAACGCGCTTTCCCGCAACGTCATTATGGCCAATCGCAAGAAACTTAAAGTGCCCAACGGCCTGTATCTCGGGACGCCGGGGAGCGGGAAGAGTTTCGCGGCCAAGAGGGAGATCATTAATATGTTCCTCTCCACCACAGACAGAATCGTTATTATAGATCCTATGGGCGAGTACGCGCCGTTGGTGAAACGATTGGGCGGCGAGGTCATGATCAGCCTCGGCAATCTGCTCTATTAGAAGAATGCCAACGGCACGACCAAGGGCAATGAGTGTTTCTACAACAACCTGAACCAGCAGATCAAGAAGGTTACGGACGGCAAGGACACGACCAACTACACCTTTGACAAGGGAACCCTGTTGTACATTGTCAAACGATGTGGTCGTCCGCCCCTACGGAATGCGAAAGCTCGGCTTTGCTGGATTTCGCTGAAGAAAATCTGTCGGACTCACGTTAAAAAGGGTTTGATGTTAAAAAGGGTTCAATGGAACGTAAAACAGACCGTTCCATCGAACCCAGCGCTTTTTTACAGCGGCGCCGCGCTCAGCCGCCGGGCAATTGCCGGCTGACGTTTGAACGCGGCGCCGCTTTGTCGATCAGGGATTATTTATCGGTTTGATTATTTGCCCGTTGCTTTTATGCGTTTTCTGATGACGCCGGCCGCGATTATCGACACGGCGGTCAGGCCCAGCGCGAGCAGCGGCATATACGGGCTTGAATTATCTTCGGTAGGGGGGTTCGTCTTCACGTCGGTCGACGCCGCGGGCGCTGCGGGCGGGTTCGTTATGACGGCCTGCGGGACTTCAGGGTTCGTCGGCGTTACGGAGGAGTTGTTGCCGGCCTGATTATTGTTCCCGCCGGGAACGGGGGGCTGCTCCGGAGTCGTCACCGTGCCGGGCTGGCCTGTGCTCGGGACGGTTGTGCTTGGGGTATTCGGGAAAAGGACAGAGCCGTTGGAGCCGGGGCCGGTAGGAGGATAGTATGGATAGTATGGCGGTGTGCCGCCGCCCACATAGGTCCAATGGGCCGTGAGGGTTATATCGCCGGTGACGGGCGTGTTGAAATCGTAAGAGGATTGGGCTGAACCCAGGAACCATCCGTCGAACGAATACCCGCTCTTCGCCGGGGTGCCGGGATTAGACACCAAACCGCCGTCGGCCACGCTTTGGGGCTGTACGGCGCTGCCGCCGTCGGAGTTAAAGGTCACCGTGTGATACACCACGCCGCCATCCGTCGACCACTGAGCGACGAGCGTCATGTCTTCGTGAACGGGCGTGCTGAAATCATAATGCGCGCCGTTATAGAACCAGTCCGAAAGGGTATAGCCGTCCCTCTCCGGCGCGGTAGGCCTTGCGGCCTGGTCTCCGTCGGCAACAAGCTGGTCCGGTATGGACGTCGGCGAGGTAACATCCGCTCCGGCGTTGATATCAAATTTGACCGTATGCGATTTGGTCCATTTCGCGTGCAGCGTGATATCACCGGTCACGGTATCGTTGTCAAAATCCCAGGCCATGGCGTCCGTGCAGGCCGCATCCTTGTACCATCCGCCGAACACATAATCCGTGCGCGTCGGGTCAGCCGGCTTATGGATCTTGGCGCCGGACACGACGTCCGTAATAGAGGCGACGTCGGTACCGCCCTGCGAATCAAATCTGACGGTGTATGTCCTGGTCCATTTTGCGTACAGGGTGATATCACCGGTCACGGTATCGCTGTCAAAATCCCAGGCGTCGGTGCAGGCCGCGTCCTTGTACCATCCGCCGAACTTATAACCGCTGCGCGTCGGGTCCGGCGAGGGCTCATCGATCTTTTTGCCGTTTTCGACGTCCTTGATCGGGTCAACGTCGGTGCCACCCTGTGAATCAAAAGTTACGGTATATTTCTGGCCGCCTGTGGGCGTCCAACGGGCGGTAAGGCTCATATCGTGAGCGAGGCCGGTGGCGGAAGAATCGTACTTTGTGCCGTCGCTGGTATACCAGCCGTCAAAATCACAGCCGGGCTTTGAGGTTGTTGGAACGAGCACGTCGAATTTATCGCCCAGATGATGCGTATCGTCCGTAAACTTGGAATTGCCGTTATAGCTGCCGCCGGCGCAGTCATAATCCACATAGAAAACGATCCTGCCGCTTCCGTAGCTTTCGCCGTACTCCGTTTCATAATCGAGCCAGGATTTGGCCGCGGCGGAGCCGTCGTGCGGGTGCGCCAGGCTCGGATAGAAATCAAGCAAGCTGAAATCCGGGATGCCGTTGCCTTTTAAGTCTGTATTATTTGAATTGAGAAGATGGTCCGGATTCGGGTCCGTCAAAAAAGTATAGACATAATTATCCGTAGCGTTATCCGGAGTGCCATTCAGTCTGGGCATACCGCCTTTAAACGTTATGGTTTTGAGGTTGGCTTTGGTGAAATAGTCGACGCACTGATAAAAGGTATGCGCACCGATATAATCCAGTTTAGCCGGCAGCGTGATCTCGGATAAAGAGTTGCAGCTCGCGAACGCGTAGGAATCGCCGATGGTTTCCAGTTGCGAGTGGTCAATGTCATCGAAAATTACCGTTTTCAATTCGCCGCAGCCTTTGAAAGCCTGATAGCCAATGACTTTGACAGAGCTTGGAATCCTGATGGAAGTTATCTGCGCTCCCGCGAACGCGATATTGTCTTTACTGCTGATAGAGGTGACGGTATACGTTTGCGTTCCGTCCGACACGCTTCCGGGAATGACGATATCGCCCGAAACACTGTGGTTGTCGCCTACCTCCACTTCATCGACGGCTGTGACTTTGTAATTCAACCCACCGGACGCAAATTTATCGCCGACCGCCGCCGAAACGGGCGAGGCCGCAAAGCTGATCATGCCCAGCGCCATGGCCGCCGCCGCCAGTGAAGAAACAAGAATTTTTGTTTTCATTTCATCATCTCCTTTTTTTGATTAACATATATTTTAAATATTCGAACCGGAGGCTCGAAAAATCGTGCCAATATGTAATAAATAAAAAATTCAGTGATATGTATAAAAACCCGATTGCATTTAAGGCCGTCTTTATCCATAACGCGAAAAAACAGGCCGCTATGTTTCCGGCTCAATCTCGTCCCTATGCTCCCGGACGAACCGCTTATAGAGCTCATACTGCCTGCGGATGAGCTCCGGCGTGTCCAGGCCGTAGGGGCAGCGCGTCCTGCAGTCCCCGCAGCGGACGCAGCCCTCGACCTTGGCCATTTCACGCTGATATGCCGGGGAAATATGGTATTTATACGGGGCGCGCGTGATGAACCAGTAGATGCGCGCGGCCATGCTGAGGTCGATGCCGGCCCGGCAGGGCATGCAATAGCCGCAGCCGCGGCAGAAATCGCCCGAGAGCGCCTTCTTGTCGTCCTCGATCGCGGACTTGAGCTCCCCGTCCAGCGCGGGCGGGTCCCCGGCCAGCGCGATGAACTCCTCCATCTCGCGCATGTACTGCGCGCCCCATATGGGCACTACGTTGCCGAATTGATATATGTACGCGAAGACGGCCCGGACGTTTGTTATAAGCCCGCCGGAGAGCGCCTTCATCGCGATAAACCCGACGTCCTTCTCCGCGCACAGCCTGACCAGCCCGATATCCCTCCCGCTGGACAGGAAGCTGAAAGGGTACTGCACGGTGTCATAAAGCCCGCTTTTGACGGCCTCCTCCGCGAGGCCGATCTTATGGTTCGTTATGCCGATGAAGCGTATCCTGCCCTGACGCTTCGCCTCCAGCATGGCTTCATACAGCCCGCCGCAAGCGCCGTCCGGATCGTCCGGGCGCGGCACCTCCGGCGGGTTATGGAACTGATAGACGTCTATGTAATCCGTGTTCAGGCGCTTCAGGCTCGTGTCCAGATCCGCCCAGAAGCCCTCCGCGTCATGGCACATAGTCTTGGTGGCGATGACGACGTTTTTGCGCATTTCGGGCGCAATGGCGCGGCCGAGCTTGAACTCGCTGTCGGAATAGAACCGCGCCGTGTCGTAATAATTTATGCCGGCGTCGTACGCCCGCCGTATTATCGCGGCGGCGTCCTCGACGGACCTGCGCTGGAGCGGCAGGCAGCCCAGAGCGGTCTTGGTGACGGACAGGCCGGTCCTGCCGAGTACGATTTTTTCCGTAAAAACACCCCCTTTAAAGGCTTGCGGCCTCAGTAATCACAGCAGTTCGCCGTATTTCCTTATAAACAGATTTTTGATGAGCGTGGCCAGGGCCATATAGGCGATGATCATCGCTGTCAGATACGCGAAGTATACCGGCGGCAGCGGGCGCATGGACAGCGTCGCCCCCAGGGGCGTGAACGGTATGACGGTGCCGAAAGCGATCGCGGCCGTGGTGAAGATCAGCACCCATTTGGACGCGCGGCTCTGAAGGAACGGTATCTTGGGCGTTCTGATCATATGGATCACCAGCGTCTGCGACCACAGGGACTCCACAAACCAGCCCGCGTTAAACAGCGCCATAAACATCACCGGGTTGACCGCATCCGCGCCGTAAGGGCCGCCGCACACGGCGGGGCAGACGACGAAATACATCAGCGCATATGTGATCACGTCGAAAACGGAGCTCGTCGGCCCGATCCACATCATGAACTTGCCGATGGACGACGCGTCCCATTTGCGGGGCTTCCGCAGATAGCTGTCGTCCACATTGTCCCATGGGATGGATATGCAGGACGTATCGTATATCAGGTTGAGTATCAGTATCTGCACGGGTATCATCGGCAAAAACGGCAGGCACACGCTGGCGATGAGCACGGAAAACATGTTGCCGAAGTTGCTGCTGGCGGTCATCTTGATGTATTTGATAATGTTGCCGAACGTACGCCTCCCCTCGACGACGGCGCGCTCCAGCACCATCAGATCCTTCTCCAGGAGGATGATGTCGGCGGATTCCTTCGCGATGTCAACGGCGGTATCGACGGAAATGCCCACGTCGGCCTCTTTCATGGCGGCGGCGTCGTTTATGCCGTCCCCCATGAAACCGACCACGTGGCCTCCGGAGCGCAGGATATTGACGATGCGGACCTTTTGCTGCGGGGAGAGCTTGGCGAACACGTTGGTGGTCTCCACGGCGTTATAAAGATCCTCGTCCGTCATCTCGTCTATCTGGGAACCCAGCAGCAGGTTATCCACATTCAGGCCGACCTGCTTGCACACGCAGCGCGTGACGGCGTCGTTGTCGCCGGTGAGGACCTTTACGCCCACGCCGTACTCATCGAGCGCCTTTATGGCGAACCCGGAGCTCTCCTTCGGCGGGTCCAGGAAAGCCAGATACCCCATCAGCACCATGTCGGCCTCGTCGGCCACGGAGAAAACGCCCACGGTGTGCGGGTTGGTCCGCTGGGCCACGGCTATGACGCGCATGCCTTCCCCGTTGAGGCGCTCCACTGTCGCCAGTATCTCGTCGCAAATGGCGTCCGTCAACGGCTCGACCTTGCCCTCGTATTCCGCGAAAGCGCAGACGGAGAGCATTTCCTCCACGGCGCCCTTCGTTATCATCTGGGTCTTGCCCAGCTCGTCCTCGACCACGACGCTCATGCGCCGGCGGTTGAAATCAAACGGGATCTCGTCTACCTTGTGATATTTTGTGGAGAGCGGGCGTATCTCGGTGTCGTTCGCGTATTTAAGTATCGCTATGTCCATCAGGTTTTTGAGGCCCGTCTGATGGAAGCTGTTTAAAAAGGCGTGGCGCAACACGCGCTCGTCCGTCTGGCCGTGTATGTTCAGGTGATATTCCAGTACGACCCGGTCCTGGGTTATGGTGCCGGTCTTATCGGTGCAGAGGATATCCATCGCGCCGAAATTCTGTATGGAGCTGAGATTCTTGACGACGGTCTTCTTCTTCGCCATATTGACCGCGCCGCGGGCCAGGTTCGTGGTGACTATCATGGGGAGCATCTCCGGCGTGAGGCCGACGGCGATGGAGAGGGCGAACAAAAACGCCTCGAGCCAGTCCCCCTTGGTGAAGCCGTTTATGAAGAACACAAACGGCACCATGACCATCATAAAGCGTATGAGCAGGATGGACACGGAGTTGACGCCTTTTTCAAAGCTGGTGACGGAGCGTTTGCCCGTGATGGACTGCGCCATGGAGCCGAAGAAGGTGTCGTCGCCCACGGCTATCGCGACGCACAGGGCGGAACCGCTTACGACGGTGCTGCCCATAAACGCGAGGTTGCTGATCTCGAGCGGGTTGCTGCCGAAACCGGCGGCCGGCGCGCCTATCTTCTCCGTGGGCTCGCTCTCGCCCGTGAGCGAGGCCTGGCTCACGAACAGGTCCTTTGAGTGCAGCACGCGCACGTCGGCGGGTATCATGTCGCCGGCGGCGATATGTATGATATCGCCCGCGACGACCTGGCTCAAGGGTATCTCGCGCCTGCCCTCCGGGCGGCGCTCCACGGCTATGGTCGTCTTGACCATGGCCTTGAGCTTCTCCGCCGATTTATTGGAGCGCGACTCCTGCACAAAGCGGAGCGTACCGCTGATCATGACCATGGCCATGACGATGATGACCGAAGTGGGGTTTTTATCCCCCGGGGCGGCGATGATGACGTCCGTGGCAAAGGAGATCACGGCGAGTATAAAGAGCACTATGGTAAAGGGATTGACGTATGATTCCACCACCCTTTTGAGCAGGGTGTCCTCGTTTTGCTGCGTGATTTCATTGGCGCCAAACCGGCGGCGCTGTTCCTCGGCCTCATCCTCCGTGTAACCGTCCAATGAGTTGTCGTATTTTTTGAGCAGGAGCTGTGGGTCCAGCCCCGCCGCCTCAAAGAGCCTCTCTTTTATCAGCGCTATCTCGGCGCTGTGCTTTGTCAGGTTCCTGGTATTTCTTGAAATAAACCGTATTTTCGGAAATCTTATCACGATCTTGCCTCCCGCGGATTGAGTTTAAGGAGCAAGACACAAGCCCGTATAACGGATGAGAAAACGGCACACGCAAACATAAGCGCCGCAGCCAAACCGCTCACCGCCGCCTGCGCCCGTACTGCCCGCTGGTTCCATCCTCTCACCGCCCTTTTGATTTATAATGATTTTATTTGAGCATAAAATGTATGCGTTCAAACACCAGGCCCGCCAGGAACCAGACGGGCGCGTAATCAAAGCGTATCAAGCCTTTATAGTTGAACCTGCTGCCGCTGTAATCCCATGGGCAGACCGCGATCTTCCTCAGAAACCCTCCCGTAAAGTATTCTATCAGAAATATTGAAATGACATACAACCCCCCTCTCACAAAAACCGGGAAGGCGCTTATGGAGTCGCAAAACGGTTCAAAAAACGCCACGAGGCCGTATATGAAAAACATCCATATGGACGTCGTGGAGATCAGGCGCAGATCCCCCTTCGCCAGGGAGCCGATGCCCGTCCACAGCACTTCCATTATCAAGCCTGCGGCGCCGAATATAACAAAATGTGTGATAATGACCATACAAATATTATTATCTGCGCCGGGGGATAAAATTCATGAAATTAATGTGGTTCGACGCGATGAAACCGCGCCGAACTTTTTTATACTAATATTAGATATCCGTGCGTTCAAAAAACGAACGCACGGCGGTATTCGTACATTTTTACGCAAAAGACGCGCAATGCGTACACTTCAGTGTACTTAAAGAAATGTATAACGCGAAAATCACCGCGCGATTTCAGCCGCTTGCGCCCAAGCAGTTTGCCCACAAAGCGGGCAAACCGGCGCGGGCGCCGCTTTCGCCCTCCGGGCGAAAGCGCAAAGGGTCCGACTTCGTCGAACTCGGGTTAAATTAACGTGAGTTCTACAGATTCTCTTTAGCTAAATTCAGCAAAGCCGAGCGTTCGTATTCCGTAGGGGCGGACGACCCTGTCCGCCGCCCGTTCCGTAACCTGTAGGGGCAGAGCTTGTCTCTGCCCCGGACATGGGCAAACACAAGGTTTGCCCCTACAATAAACCAGGGCTTCAAAACACATCTATTATAACGTGAGTTCTACAGATTTTCTTTAACGAAATTCAACAAAACCGAAAAACCAAACCTTCGCATTCCGTAGGGGCGACGCCCCTGTCCGCCCGCTGAATTAAAAGCGTCCTATAATTACAGGTTTGCGGACGCTCGGTCGCCATTCCGCCCGCCTTTCAGGCGGCGCCAAGTCTTCCGGCTTTAGCCGGTTGTAATTTTAGCCGGTTGTAATGTAAGCGGGCAATCGCACTCACGTTAAATTATATCATCCCGCCCCGCCGTTTGCAAGACTTTTATAAACCTCCGCGGCCTTCGCGAGAAACTCCTTGATCGAAGGGCATTTGCGCGCGCTTGGGGCGGATATGCAAAGCTCCCGGCAAAACTTGACGGGATCCCGCTCCCACGCCCTCTCGAGCATGATGTGCAGGGAATGCTCGATATTGGCTGTGGTCACGCGGAAATTCCTGGCGAGGCCCGGATAGAGCCCCTTTGTCACGCCGTTCAAAAGGCTTTCATCGTTTATCACCTGGATTATCGCGGATTTTATGTACGCATACCCCCGGACGTTATTGGATATGCCGAGGCCGAACAAAAGCTCCGCGGCAAAGTCCTCCGGGCGCGGGCGTTTGGCGCCGGGTATTCCGGTCGGCCCCCTCGCGTCAGGCACGCCGGCGGCGGGCTGTGTACCGGCGCGGCGGGGGCTCCCGCGCCGCTTGGCCTCGTACAAAAACTCCGCCATCTTTACCAGCTCGCCGGCCCGCAGCGGCTTGATGTAAAAGTAATCCGCCCCGCAATCGAGCGCCTGCCTCATGCCGGCGCTGTCATCGGCGAGGAGGTCTATGGCGATGATCACGCCTTCCTCGGAATCCAGCGCCCGCTTTATTTCCCTCAGCAGTTCCAGGCGGTTCTTGAGCGGGTTTGAAAAATCCACCACGGCTATCTCCGGCTTTATGGCGCTGACCAGATTCAAGACGTCCGTTTCGCCGGTCACGCCGGCGATCTCGAAATCGCCGGTGCGCTCAAAGTAGGAGGCTATCTCCCCCGCCACTTCCTCATTCCATTCCGCAATGACTACCCGGGGTTTGACCGGTTTCCTTTCGCTCATGATTGTCCCCCCTGATTTTTATATATCTATAATTTTAATTGTTGAGCATGTTTTCAATAAATATCCCGTATCCCTTCATGGGCTCCTGCAGGAACACATGGGTCAGCGCCCCGATGAGCTTGCCGTCCTGGATGATCGGGCTTCCGCTCATGCCCTGCACGATGCCGTTGGTGCGCCGCAACAGCAGCGGGTCCGTTATGCGGATTATCATGCCGCGCGTGTCGTCGTTGCTGTAATGGTTCACGGATTCTATATAGGCGTCAAAGGCCTGCACCGCGGTGCCGTCCACATTGGCCTTGACTATGGCCGGGCCCGTATGGACCTTGTCCTGCAGCGCGATCTGCATCTCTTCCCCCGGCAATTTGGATTTGACGCCGTAATTCAGCACGCCGAATATCCCGCGCGGGGTGTTTTTCTGTATCGTGCCCAGGACGGAGCCGTTGTTTATCTCCCCCACCAGATTGCCCGGGGCGCCTTTTTTGCCCTTCTTGACGGAACTGATGGCGGAGGACATTATTATGCCCTCGCGGATATCCATTATCTGTTTGGTGTCTACGTCCGTGATGCCGTGACCCAGAGCGCCGAAACGGCCGTTCTGCGGCTCAAAATACGTCAGCGTGCCGATGCCCTGCGTGCTGTCGCGGACCCACGCCCCGATGGAATACGCGTCGTCGCGCTGGTTTTTTACTGCGGTCAGGTTCTTTTGCAGCATCTGGCCCCCGCGCATAAGCGACAGATTGACGCTGCCGCCGCTGCCGCGCACGGCGTCGATCAAATCCTTATTCGTGAGCATGGTTTTGCCGTTCGCCTGCATTATCATGTCCCCTGATTTCAATTCGCCCTCGCAGGGGTTATGGGCTTGTCCGTCCGCGCCGTCCACGGTCCCGGTGCCCAGCACCATGATGCCGTTGGTGGATACCCTGACGCCGATAGAAGAGCCGCAGGGCACAAGCTCCACGTCCGGCAGCACGCTGAGCGCCACCTTTTTTATAGGCAGTCCGAAGAGGTTCAGCGTCATGCTCCCGCCGCCCGTGTTCATCGGCTTTATGTCCAGCTTGTCGCCCAGGCTGATCTTTATGTTGTCCCTGACGGGCTGATTGTTGACATGCAGGGCCTCGACGCTGTCCGCCTGATCGTTGACGACGGCGTTTTCCATACTGATGACGGCGCTGAACGGCAGCTTAAAGTCCAGGCTGTTCTCGGTATTTGCCATGAGCACAATTTTATTTGGAAATGTAATAAATTGTATGGCAAAATTGAAAAATATTGCGCATAATATAAATACGCCGAGGTTCAGCGCCAAATTCCTTATGAAAACCTTTGTCCGGTTTTGCGTAACATTTTGCAATTGGTTTTGATCTGCATTTTTTATTCGCATACGCATCTCGTTTCCACCTGCGGTTAAGATTTGAGAGCGCCAAATACCTGAAAAGCTTGGCGGCCGCAGATTTTAAGCCATCCTCAAAACCCCGCCGCCCCGGCTTTTGGCCCGCGCGCAATCCGCCTGTTATGGGCAGGCGGTTTTGAGCTGAGCCGGACGCGTTATGCTCTCAGTTATTAAATTAACCTTTTTCAAATCTTCTTATACCATCACTTTGTGGAAACATTGGCAGATCGACGCCGGACTTAGCATATCAATTATATTACATATATTTCCATTAATCAAGTCGTATTTTAAGGGATTGTGTAAAATTTTCGTTTATTTTGAAGCGGTTTATGTACAAATTTACAACGATTGACGGGCGCCGGCAAATTTGCCGGGCGCCCGTCTATATGCTCGCGTATCTCATATCGGTTTTCCGCCGTGCTTTTTCAGGATTTTCTTTGGTAACCGCCGTTTTAGCCCGTTTTAGCAATCGGTCCGTTCAGTTTGCGTTTTATCATTCGGTCGCATTCGCGTTATGATATTAAATAGCGTTGTGTGTGAACGCGGCTATTGAATCCGTCGGAATGATAACAATTGATCCGAACTGGTTGCAGGGCCAGCCGCCGCTGAAGAAACCGTTCGGGAATCCGTTGCTGCAGCCGTCGAAATCGCCGCAGCAAGGCACGCAGTTGCCTTGGCAGGGCCACACGCCTATAGGAAATGTCGGCGGGCCGCCTTCGACAACTAAGAGACGAATGAAGTCTTCATCCACCGAAACCAGGGTTCCGGTGAAGCCTGATCCGGAAATTCCGCCGCTTGTGGTGAAAATTGTGACCGTTGTGCCGATAAAACGGAACATACCGTCAATTCTTTCCCTTGACCAGCATCCCATAATCCTTCTCCTTTCATATTTACCAGGCTTAAAGCTGATCAGCCATACTTGTCAACCTCGTCCTGTTTCTATATCTTATGACAAGCCATTATTTTTTGTTACAGGCCGTTTGCCAAATCGTAAGGCTGTGGTATAATATAATGTGAGAACATTTTAAAACAGTTCTAAAATTTTAATGAAAGGCGGGATCATTATCTTGACGGAATTGATGACGGCGCTCTGCGTTTGGAACGCCATTGTATTCTTTATTTACGGCCTGGATAAGAGCAAGGCGCGGCGCGGCAAATGGCGCATAAGCGAGAACACGCTCATCACCCTGGCGTTTGCCTTCGGCGGCGTCGGGGCGCTGCTTGGGATGCTTATATTGAGACATAAAACGCGGCACAAAAAATTTATATTCTTTGTGCCGCTGGCGGTGGTCGTGAACATATGTCTCATCTATTTTATTGCAAAAAATTTATTATAAAAGGCAAAATGTTACCTGTAAACGATCAAATCGCGCACCTGCGGGCTGAGCAGGTAGCTGTTCTGGGCGCTTATGAACCGGCTGAACTCGTAATCGCCGCCGAAGGGCTGATCCTTGACATATTGAATGATGGCGTCGGCCATATCCTCCGTCATGCCGTTGTTCAGGCTCATCAGCTCGCCCAGTGTGGCGGCGTTGACGTTTGTATACAGGGATATAACCGCATTGTAGGCGGTGATGTCCGGTGACAGGCTCCCGCCCGCGGTTATGGGCTTGGGCAGGTTCCATATCTTATCGGCGACGGACGCGGGTATGCCGGCCGCCGTCATCTGGCTCACCGTGGCGGTGTTGATGTTGACATAGCCGTCCGTTGGCGGCGTGGGCAGGTACAGATTGTCCTGGATGCTGTTGATCGCGCCCTGCGAGACGGGATGGCCCGGTATTTTGCCCAGCTCACCCACAGTTTTGTACGTATACGCGCCGCGGCTACCGTAGATTGCGTTGGCCTCGCTCAGGGAAGCCCCGGCGGATATCATCTGGCTGACGCCGGCGGAATTGAGCGGGTAAAACAGATTTTGCGGGATGACGCGGCTCACCTCGGACGCGTAGGCGACGCCCACGTACGGGCTTATGCGATAATACGCGTACTGATCGATCAGGCCGTTCAAAACGAGCTGATCCGCGGAGGTGAACCTGTTGACCGAGGCGTAATTGTATATGGCCAAAACCTGCTCCGGGGACAGATTCCCCAGGGTCTGCAACTGGCTCTGCGTGGAGGTGTTGAGGTTTGTGGACACGACCATATTGCCGCGGTTGGCGTCAAAAATCCTCTTGGTGAAGCCCGGCACAAACTTGATCTCCCGGACGGTGTCAAAGGCGTTGGTATATCTGTACGCGCAGATGTCATTGGCCAGTTGGAGGCTTACGCCCTGGAGCATACCCGAGAGCTGCTCTGCCGTGGCGGTATTGATGTTTACGCCGTTTACGGCCTCCGCGCCGCCGCCGTTCCACATGCCCGCGCCATTGTTCCGCGCGTCGGCCTGCGTGTTCTGCATCAGCGCGTAAAACTGCGTGCCCGCGTAGCTTTTATCGACCTTCGCCAGGCCCTTCTGTATCAGTATATTGTTGAGCAGGACGCCGTTTACATAGACATACGCCATGTTGTACCGCCCGCGGGGCGTGCCGGCGGAAGAATCGACGACGACGTCGACGGTCGCGCCCATCAGGGTGTTGGCCATATATTCCATGGCGTCGTCCGAGGCCGTTATGCCGATAAGCCGCACGAGGGCGGTCTGGCCGGAATGCGCGCGCACTTTAAGCGCGGTGGAGTCGATGACCTGGATTACGGCGCACGCGTTCCCGCCGCTAAATACGGCGCCGGATTCCGCCCGGATATTGGCCGGCACGGCCGCGAACAACGCCAACAACGCGGCCAGGCAAATTGCGTATGGTTTGCAGCTTTTGATCCGCATATCGTTCCCTCCTGTCGCCCGCGGGCCTTGGCGAGCGAGGCGCCCCGCCGGCTTTTACCCCTTGGGCAATTCTATCACTTGTTTATTGGCCTTCCTGTATAAAACAAACTTTCCGCCGATCACCTGGACGATGTCGCTGCGCGTTCTCCCGCGGACAGTCTCGGCGACGGCCTTGGGGTCGTCCCCGCAGCTTTGCAGGATCGATATCTTGACGAGCTCCCTCTTTTCCAGGGCTTCATCTGCCGAAATCACGAATTCAGGCGTGACGCCGGACTTTCCCACCTGAAGGACGGGGTCCAGCGCATTGGACATTGAGCGCAGGAAGGCGCGCTGCTTGCTTGTCAGCATAACATTACCTCAATCGTTATAATATATTATCGGATAAAACAGACGCCGGCTAAAATATTTTGTTTGCATTCAACCGGCCGCGATCAAGGCGCAGCCTCAACATATCGCCTCTCCTTTGTTCTGTCCGGCAAAATTTTGCAAAACGCTGTAATATTTTGTTTGCATTCAACCGGCCGCGATCATGGCGCGGCCTCAGCATATTGCCTCTCCCCTGTGCCCTGTCCGGTAAAATTTTGCAAAAATCTGTAGGGGCGGACCTTGTGTCCGCCCGCTTTTCAGGCGGAGACAAACACCGCCCCTACAGCACATTCTCGCCAAACGATATACCGGCACGCTGTAACCCCTTAAATTTTACAATCAGCCCATAAATATATTTACATGCGCAACCGGAAGCGTATCATCGGCGATAAAAAATAGTAGGGGCGGAGCTTGTCTCCGCCCGGAATACGGGCAGACACAGGGCCTGCCCCTGCAGCGTTCCGCAAAATTCCGCCGGATGAGTAACGCACGGCTTTCAGCCGTTATTAAGTCTTCCGGCTTTAGCCGGTTGTCATTACTTCTCATCGGACAATATCCAGCGGTTGCGCCAAATATACTCGGCGGCGGAATAAACAGTGGCCAGCGCGGCGGCGCATACGAGGACATTTTTGATCAAGTCCGCGGCGGAGCCTTTAAAATCCGGCATTATATATATGATCATGATCATCTGCAGCACGGTTTTCAGCTTGCCGGAATTGCCCGCCGCCAGCACCACCCGGTTATCCGCCGCGATAACACGAAAGCCCGTGATGACAAGCTCGCGGCTGATGATCACAATGACCACCCATGCGGCCAGCCTGCCCATCCCCACAAAGGCTATGAGCGCCGCGGACACCAGCAGCTTGTCCGCCAGCGGGTCCATAAATTTGCCGAAATTTGTGATCAGATTATACTTCCTGGCGATATGGCCGTCAAGCGCGTCCGTTAAGGCCGCGGCGGCAAATATCACCAGCGCCAGCCAGTTTCCGGCGGCCTCCCCGGGAAAATGCCCCAGCAGAAAGAACAGAAACACCGGTATCGACGCCGCGCGGACCAGCGTCAGCTTATTGGGCAGATTCATAGACGGCCTCCCCTATCAAATCATATTCTTTGGCCGATTTGATCTTCACGTCGACAAAATCCCCCGCGATGAGCTCCCAGCCGCAAGTAAAAAACACGATGCCATCCACGTCGGGGCAGTCCCGATAGCTGCGGCCGCAGTAAACGCCCTCCTCGGGGATATAGCCGTCGGTGATCACCCGCAGCGTTTTTCCGATGAAACCCCCGCACTTCTCTTGGGAAACCGCGGCCTGCTCTTTCATAAGCGCCTTGCGGCGGCGCTCCTTTACAGGTTTTGTAAGCTGGCCCTTCATACTGTACGCCGGCGTGCCCTCTTCCCTGGAATACGCGAACACGCCCAGCCTGTCGAAACGCGTCTCCCGGATAAAGCCCAGCAGCTCCTCAAACTCCTGTTCCGTTTCGCCGGGAAAGCCGGCGATGAGCGTGGTGCGCAAGCAGATATCCGGCATGGCCCTGCGCAATGCCGCGACGACCGCGCGCAGGCCGGCGCCTGTGCTCCCGCGCCCCATGCGCTTCAGCACCGAATCGGCTGAGTGCTGTACGGGCATGTCGATATAATGGCAGATCTTAGGGTTGGCCGACATCTCCGCTATCAATTCAGCGGTTATATGCTCGGGATAGCAGTACATCAGGCGCAGCCACTCGATGCCGGGTATCTCCGAAAGCCGTCTCAGGAGCAGCGGCAGCCGCGCGCTTTTTTCCGCGGTGCCTTTATCGGCGTCCAAAAAGTCGACACCGTACAGCGACACGTCCTGAGCCACAAGTATCAGCTCCTTAACGCCGCGCGCCGCCAGCATCCGCGCCTCCTCCAGCAGCCCGTCCGGGCTGCGGGACCTGTACGCGCCGCGTATGGACGGGATCGTGCAGTATGTGCACCTGTTGTCGCAGCCGTCCGCTATCCTGAGATACGCGTAATGCCCGGCCGTGCTGACCGCGCGTTTCAGATACAACGCTTCCCGCGTAAGCCGCTCGAACCGCTCGTCCGCCGCCGCCCCGGCGTTTGATCCGGCGCCCGGTTTAAGCGCGGCCTCGATTACCGAAAGAATGCGCTGGATTTCATCCGGCGATACGACCGCGTCCACCTCCGGCAGCTCTTTGATTATCTTGTCGCGGTAACGCGCCACCATGCAGCCCGCGACGATCAAAGCCCGGCAGTTGCCCTCGCGCTTTTGCCGCGACATCTCGAGTATGGTCTGAACGCCCTCGCTCGTGGCGTCCGCGATGAAGCCGCAGGTATTTATGACGATGACATCGGCGGCGGCCTCGTCGTCGGTGACGACGTGCCCGGCCTCCGAGAGCAGGCCCAGCATGATCTCGCTGTCGACCAGATTCTTGTCGCATCCCAATGAAATAAAATGTACCTTCATATTGCCATATTGCCCGCTTTCTCAATTGGCGACCTATAAAAACCCGTCATTGCGAGGAGCGAAGCGACGAAGCAATCCAGAAAACCTGAATTTAACGTGAACTGGATTGCTTCGCTTCGCTCGCAATGACAGACCAAGCAATGACAGACCAGGCATGACAGACCAAGCATGGCAGACCAGGAATAGAGGCTCCGGATCAAACGCTAAACGCATTCCCGGATTTTCTGTTTGATCCGGCAGGCGAGTCCTCTCATCTCGCGCGCCGCGGATATGGTCGCGCCGGTGATCTCGGCCCCGCCCAAAAGCCGCGCGAGCTCGTCGGTGAGCTCGTCCGCGCTGAGCGTTTTAACGCCGGTGACCGCGCGTCCGCTTTTGACCCGCCCGTCGTCCTGGTCGTCGGCCCGGTCCCTGACGCGTTTTTCTATCAGTATATTGTTGTCGCCCATGGCGGCTATCTGCGGCAGATGGGTTATGCACAATATCTGCCGTTTCCCCGCCAAAAGCGCCAGTTTTTCCGCCACCATCTGCGCCGTCCGGCCGCTCACGCCCGCGTCGATCTCGTCGAAGATAAACGTCTCAATGTTGTCGGAATCCGCCAGCACGGTTTTAAGCGCCAGCATCACGCGGGACATCTCGCCGCCGGAGGCGATCCTGGCCAGGGGCTTTAACGGCTCCCCGGGATTCGGGGAGATCATGAACTCGACATCGTCAAACCCGTTTGAGGAGAATTGCCTTTTTCGCTGTATCTGTATCTCAAACCGCGCGTCCCTCATGCCCAGTTCCGCCAGCGCCCCGGCGACCTTCGCCTCGATTCCGCCCTCGGGGCCGGCGGCGGCGTTCCTGCGCGCCGCTGAGAGCGCGGAGCACAGCCTGAGTATGTTCTCCGTGTACGCCCTCTTGCGCGCGGCAAGGCCGTCCAGCGCCGCCTGAGCGTTTTCGATGTCGTCAAGCCTCCGGCAGACGCCTTCATAATGTTCCAGGACGCTCTCCACGCTGCCCCCGTAGCGCCTTTTCAGCCTGTCGACCGTATCCAGCCGCGCTTCCAGCTCATTTAACGCCGACAGGGCGTCCGGGCCGCTCTCTATCCGGCCGTAATAGCGCTCCAGCTCGCGCGCGGCCTCCGCCAGCGCCTCGCGGAGGCTCTCGAGGTTCTCACATTGCGCGTCGAGGGAGGCGTCATATCTGCATGCGCCGCGCAGCGCGGCGCATGCCGCGGATATGTAGCCCAGCGCGGAGGCCGCCTCGTCCTCGTTCTTGAGCATGGCCAGCGCGAGCCCGACATTCTGCGCGATATCGACGCCGCTTTTCAGTACCGCGCGGCGGGCGGCCAGCCTCGCGTCGTCCCCCGGCCGCAGCCCCGCCTGTTCGATGTCGCGCTTTTCATATGTGAGCCGTTCGACCAGGGCCTCTTTATCCGCGCCGCCCGGGATGGCCTCGATCTCCTTGACGGTCCGCTTGTATCCGGCTATATTCTTTGAAAGCCTGAGCTTGATGTCATCCGCCCGCGCCCCGCAAAAACGGTCCAATAAGGCTATGTGCCTGTTCGCGTTCAGCAGGGACTGGTGCGCGTGCTGGCCGTGGATATCCACAAGCAGTTCGGAAACGGCCTTCAGCATGCCGGCGGTGACGCCGCGCCCGTTTATCCGGCAAGCGCCCTTGCCGGCGGTATTGAGGCTGCGGCTTAAAAGCAGGCAGCCGTCACAGTCCGGCTCGACGCCGAGCTCCGATACCGCCCTCCTCACATCCGGCGAGGCGATCTCAAAAACGGCCTCCACGCTTGCCGCGTCCTCCCCGCTGCGTATAAAATCCTTGTCCGATCTCTCGCCCAGCACAAAGTTGAGGGAGTCGATGAGCATGGATTTGCCCGCGCCCGTTTCCCCGGACAGGACATTCAGCCCCTCTCTGAATTCGACCTCTGTCTCATCGATCAGGGCGACATTTTTTACCCGTAAACACCGCAGCAACCGAGAACACCCCAAACTGGAGGCCAGAGGCCGGAAAACCCCCCTCCCCTGCCCTACTTACTAAGAAACCAAAGGCCAGAATAATCCCCGGCCCGTGTAAGCTCTACTGCCCATATAATACAATATCTGAAAATATTCTACTGTTCCATCCGGCAAAATTTTATAGAACACTGTAGGGGCAGATCTCGTGTCTGCCCGCATTCCGGGCGGAGACAAGCTCCGCCCCTACTACATATTCTCACCGGATAAAATACTACAAACAATATACATATTACAGGTTGTCCTTCATATATTGTAGGGGCGGACGACCCTGTCCGCCCGGTCAATCCACGCAGGACGGACACCCCTATATGCCCAATCAATCTCCGTAGGGGCGGACGACCCTGTCCGCCCGCTTGACTAAAGTCCTTAAATAAATGTTCCCATAATTACAGGTTTATAGGCGCGCAAAACGCGCTTTTACGCAATATTAGGCTTTAACGCTGCCGTCGGCGTGGATATGGGCGGACAGGGTCGTCCGCCCCTACGGAATTTTTGTCGTCGATATCACGTTAAATGATGTGAGTTCGACAGATTTTTGGTCTGCCCCTACAGCATACGAAATTCTTGATTTTACCGAATTTGTCGAATGTCTACCGAACTGACGCCGCATAATAACGCCGTAGCTTGGGCTGTATCACAGACGATTTGCGCGGCATCATATACGGCAAGCGGAACGGTCAAGACCGTTCCCTGCAATTCAACGCGTGAAATAACCGAGGTGGATTCAGCCCAATCTCAACGGATCCGGCATTCGGCATTCGGAATCCGGATTCTGGCCCCTGGCCTCTAACTCCTGGCCTCCGCTTCCCTCCCGCCTATCTTTTTGCGCAGTACGTCATAATGGCTCAGGTTGTTGGTTTTGATGATATATGTGTACATATCCGCTTTCCTCACGGTCAGCCCGAATTCGCCGCTCATGGCGGCGCGGTTGTGCCCGTCGAGTATGACGAAACAGCCGGCGGACTCCAGACGCCGTATACGCAGGCCGATAACGTCCTCCCCGGAGACGACCATGGGCCGCGCGTACGCCAGATGCGGGCACACAGGCGTTATCACCGCCATCTCCGTATCGGGCTTGAGTATCGGCCCGCCCGCCGAGAAATTGTAGGCCGTGGAGCCCGTGGGCGTCGATATTATCAGGCCGTCCGCGCGGTACGTATCCACGTATTCCCCGTTAATATCTATCTCCACGGTTATCGTGGTGGACGTGGCGTCCTTGAGCACGCAGACGTCGTTCAGCGCCCTCCCGATAAAGTTTCCGGCAAAACCCTGCCCCCGCGTCTCCGCGCGGAGCATCATGCGCCTCTCGATATGGCAATCCCCGGAGAGCGCCTTTTCCAGCGCGTTAAAGGCGTTCTCCCGCCCCGTATCCGTCAGGTACCCCAGCATACCGGTGTTTATGCCCAGGATGGGCGTGCCGCACTTGGCGGCGGAATGGGCTATGGCGAGGAACGTCCCGTCCCCACCCAAAACGGTTATAAAATCCGCCTGGGCGCAAAGCTCGTCCCTCTCGGCGGAACAGGAGGTCTTTTTCAGGGAGACGGCGGCCCGCGGCTCCAGCAGTATATCGCAGCCGCGCGCCAAAAGCCACCCCGCGATCTCCTCGGTAAACTCAAGGTTTATATCCTTGTCCTCGTTTGTGATGATCCCGACAGTTTTCAAACCGCTCACCCGCCGAAGGTATACTTAATAACCATATAACCATATAACTATGACGTGAGTTCGATTGCTCGATTACACTACAACCGGCTAAAGCCGGAAGACTTAGTACCGCCTGAAAGGCGGACGGAATGGCTGACAGCGCGTCCGCAAGGCTGTAGATATGTTATGAAACCCCGATTTATTGTAGGGGCAGAGGTTGTGTTTGCCACTGCCCGGGGCAGAGACAAGCTCTGCCCCTACAGGTTTCGATGAAAATTGCAAGTTTAATTGCCCAACCAATTTCTACCAATTACCTCAAGCTGCCATTTGGTTAGCTGTTTTATATCCGAAGATTTTACGAGGGCA
>JGI20166J26741_11782251_pt1 | contig 21087 bp, 8 predicted proteins | sample TergutCu122P5_FD_26741 | JGI IMG/M metagenome (IMG submission 26741)
GCACATTTTCATTTGCATGGCACAGTTAATAAGCAGAACTTTCGATACTTGTCAGCTGCAAATCCTCACGAACTTCATCAACGCCCCACTTATGACCCAACAGTTTCCGTATGGTGCCCTGTTTGGTCCAGAGGAATCATTGGACCCTACTTCTTTGAGGATGAAGACAGAAAAGCCATCACAGTCACATCGCAACATTACACAGAGATGATCAATGAATTTCTGTCCCCGAATCTTTCACCAAACAATGGTACCTTGTGGTTTCAACAAGATGGTACTACAGCCCACACGGCAGTGATTAGCATCGCTGCGCTTCACCATTTGTTTCCGCAGCGGGTAATTTCTCGTTTCGGTGATGTGCCATGGCCTCCTCGTTCGCCAGACCTATCAGCTCCAGACATTTTTGTGTGGGGTTATTTGAAAAGTAAACTGCCCTGCAGACTTACTACATACATGCACTCAAAGAAAACATACAGGAAGATATCTCCAAACTTTCAGAAGAAACACTTCAAGCTATTATGCGCAGCCTCTTAACTCATGTGCACCTGTGAATTGAGGAGGGTGGTGGCCACCTAAAAGACATTGTACACAAAAAGTGAAGCTATGTAAAAAAAAATTAAGCACCATAGTAAATTGTGACGTGCTAAAATTGGTATCAATTACTTTCAGTAAAATGTTATTCTTATTTATAATTAGTTAACTACTTCTGCCACATCCTGTATTTGATAAAATCCAAGTGTAGTAAAATCCTATGCATTTATATTTTATATGGCAACTGGAAGGAGACTTTCTTCTGGTATGTTGCAGATATTGGTGTTACTTGCCACTTGTTGTAACTAACAGTAGGTAGCTGGAGTAGTGTGGTGGTAATAAGGTTTGTGTTGTGTGTAGGATACATTCTTTCACCATTAAGTGGGTAAGTCATTGTCCCCAGTAGTATATAACAGTGAGATGTCACTTCAGGTTTATAAGGCCAGGGACTGTACCATTTAGAGAGTATCAAGAAGTTTAAAGTTTTGATGTTAAACATTCCAGTTCTCTCATCTTTAAACCTGTTAACTAATATTTTATTTTTCTCTGTGTGATCGCTCTCTTTTGCACTGAAATACAATGTTTCTTATCTTACAGCATTTGTCATGTAGCCAAGACAGTACTGATGGTGTTTGTGAGGATATAATTGACCGTGGTAACACTGGACCCAATTAGGAAAGCTGTACATGATTCTGTACACCAGCTTTCTCTCCACATTAATGCAGTACAACACGTCCTTATTTCAGCATTTTCATTTTTCACATTTGAATACCTTTGGGATTCCATTCACCTGTTAAGGCCACAAATAAACTATAACACATCAGGAGAGAGATATGGTATCACATAGGCATGATCACCAGTCTGAAGAACAGTAGCTGCAACAAACTAGAATGAGATGGTTTTGCTGCATTATTTTTAATGTGAATATCCTATTAAGGTTTATCACTGTATGACTGCATGCAAAGGTTATCCCAAAAGCATGCTTCAAGTTTTATAATTCTGAGAACTTGTTTCTACACAAACCCTCCCTGCTCACCACTTTGCCTTGTGCTCATGCACTTTGGAAGTAAGATGGTACACAGTGCAACTGACACACATTTTGCCTTTGATATATTTTGCTTTAAGTTTAAATGCAGTAGTACCAACTTGACCTTAAAAAAATTAGCTTCCCATGGGCCAGTCTTTATATCCTAACTATTTGTATTTTGCAACAACTGAATGTGGCTGTTTCATGTGCAGCCATACACAAAAATGGAAGGAAAAACCTTTGCAGAGTTTACTAATTGTAGGCTATATTTGATAATGCACAAGCTCGTGCATATAGTAACTTCGAAAAATAATCCTGCTGAATTTGGATTAGTGGTGTTTGTTTGTGGGTAAGGAATTGATTGCAGTTTATTTCATATGTATTCAGTTTAGCAGATGAACTTCTAAGATCAGTGTCTTTTGGGAAAGTGATGCTGTGTAATTTGTTAGATAGGTGGATTCCAGGATGGAATGGCCCAGACTGATGGCACAGTTCCTTGAATTTTTACTGAATTCGAAGCTGGACCTCAAAAGTTGCATTGTTAATCATATTTGTGCAATACACAGCCATTGTCTCTGGTAATCTTTGTAACTCTTGGGCACTGTTTCCCAAATGTGTAGTATCTTCTTCATTAGTGGACTAATTTCTGTGCCACAAGGCCTACTCCACCTCTTCTCCTCCTCCTCATCATCATCATGCTCTGCGTCCTTGTGCTGTTGTAACAACTTTACCTTTGTCAGCATCATTATTGATTTTAGTTTATTAGATCACTAATTTTTTAAAATTCCTGTCACATGGATCCTTGGATTTTACTTTCAAAGTATGTGTTTCCTGTATATATAAGAGTAAATTCAGTGAGAGAATTTCTAGAAAGCAGCTGAAGTCAAGTGCTGTACCCTGTTACAGTACATGAGATATGTGACTGCTGCTGGAACACTGTAAAAAATGAAGGAAAATCCTACAGTCCACACAGATGAATGCTTGTGCATTCACTTGCCTCTGAAAAATGAAGCAGTGTCTTTATTTTATTCATACCAAATAATTTGCGGTGTCATTCCCTTTTGGCCCCAGACCTAAGAACGTGCAAAAAAAAGTGACTAGTGAGAAGGAATGTGTATATTGGGGTGTAAATATGTTTTCGCCTGTCATTGCCCCTGGGACGATCAATAAATGACAACCCATATCATGTCTTCAGCTCTCTATCTGACAAGGACGACCGGACTTAGAATAAGAAACGAAGTATTTGGGACTGAAAAATTAAACCTCAGTAAGTATAAACGCAAATTTTGAGACATTACCTTGGGTTAACCCTAGTATATTCAGTTTTAATTCTGCTTTCATAAGTCACTGTACACAGAAAAGGTTTTAAGATGGTTGATAACAGTTACCAGACATAAATGTTACTAAAATTAAGTCTTGTTTTATGGAATTATGTGATATTTTGACCCTTAATTGCATCTTCATGCTGTCAATTTTCTGCTTGCCTATGCATTTAAAAATTGTTGAAAATATAGTATGAAATCCATTAGAATGATCTTACATCAGTGGCTCTTATCGGTCTTTATAATCAAAGATGATCGGACTATTATTTTAAAAAGGAAAATAGGTTGTTTGAAATCAGGCTTGCTGAGATGTGGGTCAATGTCCTTGAAATATGATCTGTTGCAAGAATTGTGCAAGGGGTCTTAAATGTATTTGCAGATGCAAAGCTGTCTCTAAAAAGGAGGTTCCTGTGTAACAGGTTCCATAGCAAAGACCAGTTCACCTACAGTTATTACTAGTTGTAGCAGGGTTCCCAGCAAATGTTCTCCTTTGTACGAGGCATGTCCGGAAAGCAAAGATACATCACGTGTAGGCCGATAGGGAAATGTTTTATGCTTATTATGGCAACACTGCTGTCGACATTGATCCTTTACCTGTGAGCCGTGCTCATTTGACAGTGGTAGAACCAGCTTTGTTTGATTGAGACGTGTTGGAAATGGCAGTGCCGATTCAAAGTCCCGCCAAATGCAAGGTGTATTCTGTCATATGATTTCTCAACGCAAAAGGTGAATGTCCAGCAGAAATTCACAAACAAATTGTTGCTGTTTATGGCGCCCAGTGATTTCCACTTGTTTCTTCACCTAAAGAAACATCTCACTGGGAGGAAGTTCAACAACGATGATGAGGTGCAAGAAGAAGTCATGACGTGGTTCAAAGGGCAGGCAGCAAGACTTCTATGACTTGGCGATACAGAAGGTGGTTCCAATACTTAGTAAATGTTTGGACAATGCCGGCGACTATGTTGAAAAATAAAGTTATGTACGGGCAATTAATTCACAGTGTCACTTTTGTAAATTAAAAATGTTGTACATGTTTAAGGCCTTTGTATCTTTACTTTCCGGACACGCCATGGCCTAACATTTTTGGAGTATGAAACCATTAATAGTGGTGATTAGAGCTTTTATTGTTACTGTCCATGTGAGATGTTTACTTAGCTACATCTTTATGTTTTCACCAAGAAAATATGATGAAAGATGAATTTATTTTCTTACAAGACAAATACAACTTACAAGACCTTCACTGGGAAACCCTGAACTATAGATTTTATATATATATAGTTGTGTAATTTATAATTATATTTTGTCACGTATTTCAACTTTATTATTGTTATATATATTCCTTTAGCTTTTTTGTTATAGGACTCTTTTAGTCATGCAACTAATCATAGTATGCTTTATCCTTCTTAGTATTCTCATTCTTCGCTTCCCATTTTATCATGAAATCCTCTGAACAGTTTCTTTCATTATTCATGAATATTCTGCATATTGCTCATTAAATGAACATTAAATTTGTTAATATGCTCATCTCATAATAATGTACTTCAGTTTCATATGGTAATATTTTTTATCCTGCTCAATGGATATCCATTAATTCTAATGTCATTGGGGCACCTGTGTCTTTTACATATGCGTGCCATTTGTGATTTTTCACTCTTGGAACCATTTCCTTCAGTTATAAATTAAAACATTCTTTGCATGGAAAATGACTGTGTACATAGGTAATGCAGTCCTCATTGTGAAACGGATTCAATGTGTCTTCCTTCCTGTGAGGTGACATGTTGCAATGAAATGATGGAAGTTCCATAGTTTATTAGTGAAGTTCCTGTGGAGATCGAGAACACCTCTTGCTGTGTTGTGGCCACTCAAACCCCCATCCTAAATGTGGGGTACAGCTGACAATAATTTTCCTGAACATTGTGATAAATAATGAATGCATTTAACATGAGGTAATTTGTATCCAGATGTATCCTTAAAAATTCACCTCTTTCTGTCTTATAGCGCTTATTCATTTACTGAAAAGGTGTCTGTATATTCCACAGTAATTATCACCTGCAGCATACTATTGTGTATTTTAGCCAGAGCACCATATGTACATTAGTAGGAGCTACAACAACTGAAAATTAATGTATACAAGGGAAGCCTGTACTCAAAAAATGGATGAAGTTGTGACATGTTTTGGCATTTCTACCATATAAGACCATGAATTTTATGTGCAAATGTGAAAGGACTACTTGGTGCACTAGTTTTTTTTTAAAAATAAAGTCAGGTTCCTACCAAAATGTATTTTTCACTGTTGTCTTATTAACATATCATTGCTTGCAACACATATTACATATGTACACACTCGCTTTTGTCTTATACACATAAAATTATACATATACACCAAGAGAATCCAGTTTACTTTTATTCATATCTTGTTTCTGTGTTTAGGTCATTGTTGGGCAGTATGTAACTATACCATATGTATTTTTTTTGTCTGCAATGAAATAAAAGCTTTCTTTTTTTTTGGACCATCATATATTGCATTATATATTACTGGTAATACATGAATGTTATTTGTGTTTAGCATCTAAAAACAAACTGAAAACAAAAACAAGAAAATTGGATGAGATCTGTTTTCAGTGTATAGACATGGTTGTGAAGACATTCAAAACAGTGATGAATGCGTGCATATGCAATTTGTGCTGTAATTAGTGATACATACAAGTATGAATGGACTGCTTGACCCTGAAGATGAAGGCACCACAGTTCTCTGAAACATTGGAATTACACCCAGTGACATTGGCATACCCCAGAAGAACAGAATTTTTAGCAACTGTCTGTGAGAGCCTCAAATTATACTTTTCATATTTTTTCATATAAAATTTATGGCCCTTTGGGGCAGTAATGCCAAAACATGTTGCCATTTTACTCATTTACCATGTACAGTTTAACTTGTGTATGTTAATTTTAAGTTGTTGTAGGTGCCAGTAATGTGCATATATTGATCCCTAGCCATTTTCTGTGGCTTCTTCTGTCACATGAGGCATGCATGTGGGTGGACATCTTACCATGACATTTTGCTGATTGAGTAGTTTACCCATTTCCTCAAGCTGCTCAACTAAGTATGAAATGGTGTGTTGTGGTGGTCGTTTGCATTTAGCAGACTGTTTACAGAATTTTCTCTGTACTGTAACCACAGAAATTGCGTGTTTGTACCATTTTACAGTGACTCCCCCCCCCCATTCTGTATGCCACAACAACATTTGGGGTTAAAATTCCAACACTACATGCCCGAAATACAAATATGTATGATATGATATGAAGTCTTTTAAATTTTCTATACTGAGACTGCATGGATGGAAAAGTGCAGAAGCTGAAATGATTTGATCAATTAAGTGTTTCTGTGTGCACATATGCTACAAGATCAGTGGTGTTACAGTCACAGACTGCTGTGATCAGAACTCGGTTTCCTTTATTTCTCACCTTAACCATTTTGCACATGAAAGAACGATAATAGATGTATCTCCAATTTGCCATTTCTAAACGTAAAGAAATGTGTCTGTGTACCTTCTCAAAGCACACACAGGAGGTAGAGGTATTGTGCTATATATATATATATGTGTGTGTGTGTATATGTATATATATATATATATATATATAATTCACTCTGCTCATTTGTGTAATCTTGGTGTCTGTAATTGTGCTCATCCAGGTATTTATCAGTATGCTCACATAATCGTGGTGCTTTCAGCCAGCTCACCCAGTCATGATAATTTCAGCATGCTCATTCAGTCATGATGCTCTTCAGTTTGCTCACTATATCATGATTATCTGAAATCTGCTAATTTTTGTACATAATGCCACATTCGGCTCATTTATTGGTATTTATATTTGTTGTATTTGGCTACTTAGACTGTTTCAGTCATGATGTCCTTCTGTCTTGCCCTTTTTGTTATGTTTTTCATTCATATCTTTTGTTATGAAATTTTTAAACTTACTTTTTACGTATCTGGCTTTTGTTTTTATTTTTATGTGGTTCTGTCTTCATAACGACCACTACACATACCTAATAACGCACCTTATGGGATGTTGCTCAGTATACAGCATATTTTTGGTAAACATACTTTTGTGTTAAAAGTGTATTTTCATGTATTCATTTTACAAATACAAATCTTATGATCCTTCAGTTTTAGAATTAGTTTTTTTACTCTAAAATAATGACATTTGAAAAGAAACTGAATTTGTGTTCAAATAAATTTAATGAAATTGATGTGTCTTGATTGTAGCATGGGTGGGATGAAAGAGAAGTATGTACAAAATTTTAGTTGTATAATCTCAGGCATAAATGGGAGGATAATATTAAGATGGATTTTTAAGTGAGAGAGTTGAACCCATTGTTTGGCTCAGTTCAAGGTCATGAACCACTGGGTTCTTTATTAGCTGGTAAGCTGTTAAACTTATGAAAGATGATTTCCATGGAGTAATATATCACAATTTCAGAAAGTACTAATGAATTGTTGAGTCTTAGCAACATGCTGGGTGCTGTAAACATAATTTACTGTTTTATCACCAGTTTCAACATCACTCTAGTGTTGTTGTTGGTGTATTATTATTATTATTTTGCTTGCTGTTAATTTAGCCCCATTTTTTGTAGTGTCCATAACTCTGAGTATGTAGCCTACCATTCTTCATATTCACATTTTATTACATGTAAATTATTTTTTCATCCTACTTAAACTGATGTATTTCTGTTCTGACAACAGAAATTGAAGTCTTTCGCTTGAGTTTTATATACTATTATAATTGTATTTTCATGTCTAGTCTGTTTCAATGTGCATATACTTCAGTTTTGTATTGAGGTGTCCAGTGACTATTACTGGCATATTGTGGAATATGCTGTAGCTGTTAGAATGACACTACTTCCCAGTTGTAATTTTGACAATATAAAGTCAGTATTTTGTTCTTTTGCCAAATCATAATTCTGTATTTCTTTTTATCATTTGTACTTCATATTTATAAAACAATATTACTGTGTTATTTATAACTATTTAGGTGTTTGACAGTGGGAGTTCATCCAAATTGCTTTTGTTTTGTCAACACATTTTATCAGTGGAAAACTGATGACAAGTGCTGTTATGTCTACTCAAACCATAGAGACTTTCTCACTTGTATACCACAAATGAAATGGAATAATTTCAGTGCACCATCAATATATATATATATATATATATATATATATATTTGTATTTAAATAATACCAAAATGGGAAAGACTGACAGTGGGGATGAGTTACATAATGTTGCCAGCAGTGCTGCTTATTAGCAAATATATATATGGATTGTGTATTACTTACTTTTAAAATGTACATTCCCTCTGTATTTGACTTCCTATTAGGTCACATACAGGGCAGTAGTGGTTGGCAGTATAACAGTAGTGGTAAGCATACCACAGTTAGAGAAACCATGTATTTGGCTGTATTCATGATAAAATAAAGAATGATCTTGAGGGATGTGATGTAGTGAGGTCTGGTAGAAATTTACCAGCACTGCAATGATGTCTTCTAAAATGGTAGTGATTTTCTTCCTCATCACATGGTGTCAGTTCCCATAAGACTGTATTCTTTATGGTCACCTCCATGGTAACCTCACGTCACATTTGATAAGACAGTTCCTGTTTGTTTCTTTAATTTTGAATCAGTCAAGCAAAAAAAAAGTTATGACAGAATATTTTACAATAGCATTTATAATATAACTTATATTCAATGTGACTTCACAATACATAAAAGATAAAGCATGTAAGATATATATATATGTATGTATATAATACACTAGACTATAGTATAAATACTTTGAGTGTGAAAACTCTTTTACCAACCACATATTCCATGTTTGAACTCTCCATTGTAGTCAAATGTCTATGGAGTGCAGTAAGCCACAAGAATTAATATTAAACGAGTGTAAAACCATGAACACACACGTTTTCTGATGATGTATGTAATCTTGTGGAGCCCACTCTTCGCTGTATTCACTACTTTTTATGGTAACATAGTGGTCTTCTTGATAGCTGTGTAATAGAAATCCTTATTATCTTGGTTTTTGCCCATATGCATTTAGAATAATCCACATTATGATACAGTTAAGTTTTAACATATTTGTATTGTATGATAAAAGTATCAGTGTTGTTCTGTTGTGTACTGCCATGACAGAAGTCCAGAATAAGCCATAACTGGAAACAGAGCAATTTTATGTTTGTGATCTACAGATATTCAGTGTGCTTTCAAAAATGAGTAGAAAAACACCTATGTCTAGGCAGCCTTTTGTCATGTGCATTTCAGTGCAGTAACATTATTATTGTCTCTCTAAGTTCTCAAAGTTATTATTGATAGGGAAGGTTGTAATTCATCTGGTTTATTCTGAGTAACAGTAATTACCACATCCTTGGAAGAAAATACATAACAAAATATTTCCAAAACTGTGTATTTGGTACTGGCTGCACCTCAATAAGAGGAAAATGCAGCAAATTTTGTAAAGGAATGACATGCTGAACATCAATATAAATGTGAAAATGTACATTTCTGAAACATCCATATTGTCCTGTGCTAATATACATTTTGAATTTTGGTGAAAAAGAAACTTGCCACTTATTTCTTCTTGATTTACATAATTACCTTATTTTAATAGGTTACATAGTGTCAAATGGCAGGAAGATGAAATGGGATGTATGGTATGTGGAAGGAAGCAGTCATAACATATTTTAAGACACCATGACAAATTTCATGACACTTTAGCAAGATAAAGTATTTTTAATATCTGTTTTAAATTTGTGTATTGTATTTCAAATATTGACTCATTAGTAGGTATGTAATATACTGAACATACATAAGTAGGCACTGTGTTTCAACTGTGAGAAAACTAGTTGTGATAAATGACTTCAACTTATTTGACATAGGTGGCACACATTTACAGCATTTCACCAATATATCCTGTTTTGACTACTTTATGTACCGCAGATTAAGTGATATCTATTTCTGATGTATGTATGTGACCACATGTGCAATGCAGATGTAAGATTGAATACTGATTTGCTTGTTTCTTACATTGTCAGTGGCAGTGCAAATTTGGTTAGGATTTAGGTATGCACAAAATTCTAATTTCAAACTGTTCCTAAAGTTTATGTATGTTGAAACTTTGTTTATAGTGAAAAGTGTCCAGAGCCATTGTGTGTACACATGAAAAAGTTCTGCTCTGACTTGGAAGGCTTGAATGACATTTAATAGTGGTTGCTGTTATTAAGTTTTCTTTAAGAAATTTTGATCCATGTTACATAATGTGGACTGCACTTTATGTGACTTGAGTTTGGACTTGAAGGCCAAAAATAATTACATGCTGCACACAAGGCAGTTCACTGAGCAACAGTCTCCTGGATTTATTAATTGTTGGAGAATATCATTAAAAAAAAAAATGTCCCACCGTCTCTCAACAGTAAAGCTTACTGTATGTGACTTTTAAATGTACAAATTATAGTTTATTATTGAGGCATACTAACAAAAAGAATAGCATGTAATGGGTTCAGAGATTAAAAATACCTCAGACAAATGTGTTTGAATATATGGTTGCTTGTACATACTTATCATAAAAAAAATTATATCCCCCCCAACATGATTTGTTCTGGTCATTCTATGCAAATATTGTGATATATTGTGCTTTACATGAGTATGTCCACGCCAACCAAATTTTACAATTATATATTTTTTTTAATGCATGTGTCAATAAATATTCCCTCCACTATTGACAATATTGTAATTAAGAAACAGAAGAGAAATGCATAATAAAAAACTGTGACTTTCTGAACTCCAGTATTATTTTTCTCCTGCCTCCATATTTTTCACTGCATTATGTCATGAACATGACTGCACAGCTGTTTATTCCTCTTCACAACAGCTTTGCAGATAGAAAAGGAAATAAAGAACAAATATAATGATTTGTGTTTGAAGAATATTCAGGGTTGAAAAGACCAACTTAAATTTTGAGCCACTGACATTCAAAGACACATTCCCATGGAGGAGAAAGAGGAAGATATATACACACACGTAACACATGTAGCTTTCTAATGTGACAAAAATCTGTGTTTGTAGCGGTCAGAAATTTTGACTGTAGATGTTTTAACCCTTAACCTGCCAACGACGACTATAGTCGCTCATCCATTTAATATTATTAAATGGCAACTGAAATTTAATCCGGTAGCCTAAGGGTTAATATTCCACAGATTTTAGTAAATTGGAGTAAGAATATTAGGCCGAGTTTAAGTATGAGAAAGAAATACTTTTAAGTGGAAAAATAATTCTTAAATAATTATGTTAAACGTGACCAGTGTTAAGTGCTTCTAGTCCACAGTTATGTTGACTTCTGGTTCTTGTCTGTGTCACCTTTGCTGGCAGGAGATTTTGGTCTCTAAAATTTAGTTTTTATTTCTTGTTCCTTGATATTTACAACACATTCGGGTGGCATGTGCTGTGGGATCTGAAATGAAATCTTGCTGCTCAGGTTTTGTGTGAATGCTGTAGGTCTAAAATACAGTAGTGTTGGCCCCTCGTCTGTTATTACAGCTAGCATGTGTTTTATTTTATTTGACCCCTAGTTCCTTAATGTGTTCATTAGTTTTTTGTGGTTAAGTTGGTTGATTACCAAATTTAGTTTAGTCTGTAAGCCTTCAATACATGATTGCTGTCAAGTGATTTGGTTTCCAAATTTTGTACAGCCCTTAATCCTGTAATGCCTAAAATCAAGTTTTGCTTCTTTTTACATAATTAATGTGTGACTTGGTGTACCTAAAATTAACTGTACAGTATATGGATCGCGAGTTCAAGTGCCAACAAAGAGGAAGTGGGCAGTTACAAGGGTAATGTGTGTGACACCGGTTCCACAGTGTAAACACAAGTTGAGTGCACTGTCTGCCTAGCTAATAGCCACCTACTGGAAATAATTGCTCTCACTTGTCACAGAGCCAAACACCAGAAGTGTTTACAGTGAAATCAAAAGATCATCAGTGAGCACTATACCCCCAGCACAGGCAGTAGCAATGTACACACAGGTAAGGTATCTTTCAATTTGCAGACAAGTGTACAGTGCCAGAAGACTCAGTCAAACCAACTCTGTGTATTATCGAAACATTAGAACATGGAATCAAAATTAGCCATTTGTTTTCCCATACTTTACCATGATAAGTGGGCTTAATTTTTGTGTGTTATTTACACAAAGTGCATAAAACAGACATACAATAGGAGGTCTTTTTTTGTTTATTTCATGTTTTGGGGGGTCCACATGTACCCTGTGAGGCAAAATTAATATTAGTTCATTATAACACCTGCTGTACACAAAAATCAATTCAGAATCTACTACTTGTATGAAGAATGCTGAAAACACAAAACATTAGTAGGCAACATGAAATGTGAAGACTCCAGTCTTCTGGGACATCCATCAGCAGTGCTGTGTCACACCTCAAATTTTGCTAACACATAAAAATTCCATCAAAGTCTATGTTTCTTGGGAACATACTTCAGTGGGGTTAACATTTAATGGAATACATGAAAAAACAGATTTTGACTTGTAATGTGATTAGCTTTGTAACAGTGGGTCTATATCAACAATAGACTGATATCTACAACAGATAAACATGAAAGGCTATGATACATGCAAATCATGAAAATCATTTTGAGTACATCTTTCTAGTTGCATATTTTTTGATAGCAACTTAATTATCTTGGCAATATTCCCCTAAAGACCTTATTAAATTAAACATGTTCTAGTTTTTATTATGTCAATACAATTACCTCATGAGTTATGTTCCCTTATAACAACAGATTAATCACTTACAGGTTCATTATGTTGTAAAAAATTAACAGATTGTGTGCACATGCACAGTGCCCTTCTGTACAAGTTTATTTTTAAATAATTGTTTAAATAATGTGCAAAATGTGCCATGGTAAAGTCTGTCTAATTCATCTACATTTTTATGTCTACAGTATCAATACACAAAGTTGCTGATATATTTTTATGACAGTTTATGTCTGGAACTCTTAGTAGAATCTAATTACAAAATGTGAATCCGGACAAAGCTGGTTGGTCTAGGGTTAGAATTATCCTTTAAAATTAAGTGAGCTTTTATACTCATCTACCAAAAATAATCTACATTTTCCACTTGTTAGAGAATTAAGATAAAACAGTGTCACTAGCAGTGGAGCTCTGATGTGTTAAATTGCTGTATTAGGGTTAATATCAAAACATGTTGAGCTAAAATTGGCAGGCTTATGATAATGAAGTTTAAAGAGGATGGTGCTGGGAAATAATGGTCTGCAGTCATAGTTTGGTTTTTGAACTAGTGACTGTGATGCTGCACTTGTGATTAATGAAAATGAACTTGGATCCAGAAGAACAATCACATTTTGTCACATTTTAATCAGGTGCAAGAAAGTAAAGTGATAAAGGGGCATTGACACATAATAATAAAACAACAGAATGCCCCCAGTTTGATCAGCTGACCATAACTATAGCTGTACAGAAAGCACCTGGAGAAAACAGAGCATCTGATATGCCTTTCTCTGAACATTTAATCATAAGGACAACTTTATTAACAACTCACTAAATTAGGGCAGTGACATAACAATAGACGAGATTTCTATTTCTTCATCCCTCATTTGAAAGAGTAATATGATTGGTAACCTGTTGTATTAATGATAATCTTAATAAGCACAGGTTTGGATTGGTGGAACTGTGGCATCACTGCTGTTACTGGTCACTGCTTCAGAGTGGGTACAATTACATATGGTGGAGCCCAGTGGAAAGACAAAATTTAAACAAACATCATGTGACAATGAACAGGACTTCCAGATCCGGTCACCTGAAGCTAATAAAAGAACAGCTGAAGCTGAAACAAAAGTCAAGGAATTGAAACCGATAACTAAATTACCTTCAGTTGGGCCATCAGATACTTTTAATGATCATTTTACAGGCAAGAGAATAGACAAATATAATACTGAAAATGATCAATCAGGTACACAGTTACATAATTCAGAACTGTACATAAACCAAAATGAGCATGTATTCACACCACCAATACTGAAATCTCACCATTTGAAACCTGATTCAGAAAGGAATTATGGAACACAAACACCACATGAAATGCTGACAGTTATTCAATTATCACGTGAAACGCCACTTGAATCTGTTTTAGACACAGAAGCAAGTGACACTACAACACCACAGTCTGGGGAATATTTAACATCTTCCAAGTTTAATACACCCACCCACCCAGCAAGACATGAACTGGAGGTTACAACTATGCAGACAGATGCCAAACTTCATAATCCAGTGACAATTAACCATCATTCTGATGTTGTGAATTCTGTCTTCAAATTCTCAAACACACCCTATGAAACTAAAACAACTCCAAACTCAACAGTAAAAAAGAATACGGAGAATCCTGAAGAAATTGGAACTAGCAGTGAATTAAATGTATCATACACAGCAGCTCATTCAGAAGCATTACGGTTACCAGGAACAGGCAACAGCAACAACACAACAGAAGAAAACACAGCACAGGATACCAGTTTACCCCTTGATATGTTCAGAGCTGTCCACAAAACACTGATGCAAGAAACATCACACACCATAAGAGGAAAAATGCACTTCCTCCAACAACTTAAGGACAAAATGCTGCATTATATAGGTAAAGTAATAATTTTAGTCAATATATTTTGTTTCAATTATTCGTGAAATGACAAATATTTCCATAGCATTGAACTCTTTTGTGGTAGTGATTATTTGCTAGGGGTAAATTTCAAGATGGGAATGCAATGATAAATTCTTACAAGGAAAAACTACTAGAATATCTGGATAGTGTGCACTAAAATCAAATTCTGGAACTGTTGTAATCAGTATAAAACAAATACAAAAGATAACAAGAATGTAACAAATGACAGAACCATTTTAATTCCTGTCACAATAACATGTATGATGTCTTTTCATTCCAGCCAATGTAGACACCTCTTATCACAATAATATCTCCTATTGCTCAGAATTAAAATTTTTAGATATGAATATCACTGAAAACCTGAAGTGGCATATCCATATATGCTCTTTGTGTGCAAGTCTGAGTAAGGTTTATTACATTATAAAATCTTTAAAGGATGTTATGAGTTTTAACATGATATGAACAATTTATTATGCTTACTTTGAATCGTGAATGATATGTGGTATAATATTCTGGGGGAGGGACAAGGGTAGTGTAAAATTTTTTCATATACAGAAAAAGTTATTTGCTTCATTTCTGGTGAATACTTGTGATTCATGTAGATATTATTTTATGGAATACAAAATTTTGACTGTGGCCTCACTTTATATCTTGGAGGTTTTGTGTTTTATAAAAAAAAAATCAAAGGAAATTTCAACATAATTTTCATACTCATGGCTATAATACAAGGGGCAAAATTGATTTACATACCCAAAGGTGTAATACAACCGTATGTCACAAAAGAGTTGTAAATATGGGCGTTAAGTTATACAGCAGGTTGTCTGTAAGAAGAAAAACAATGATTTTAGAAATTTTAAAAAGGAACTTAAATGTTTACTCTTAAATTATTCTTTTTACACAATCAATGAGATTCTGCATTTTTACAGATCTGAGTTTTGGTGATTTATATTACTACAATCATTACCATATCCCATTTAATTTATTAAAGACAAGCAATTTTATATGACATTAAAAATTATAATTACTAATTAGATGATATTTTTATTTACGTTGGTAGAAGACAGTTATTCTATTCCATATGTCCAATAATTAATGGACTGTCTGATCATGATGGTCAGCCAATAACATTTAACATAATAACTTTGCAATGGTACAATATACAAGTTATGACAATAAGGAAAATATAAAATATGCAATAAATGATTTCCTGACTAAACTAAGTTATGAAAAATGGGACATTACTTTTTCCAATGATGATTATAATATAATGTTTAATGCCTGAAATACCTACTTGAAGATCTTTTACTCCAGTTTCCCATAAAAAGAAATTCAAACCACTATCAAAAGAAATGACTGGGTCATTATAGGAATAAGAACCACTTGCACATATAAATGAGAGCTACACACAGCATGTAGGAACAGTAATAACCCTGACCTAAGAAATTATTAAAAAAACATTGGTAAAACTTTAACTATTGTCATTAAGGAAGCTAAAAGACTTAAAATATGATAGTAACTAGGCAAGTCAAGAATATAATTAAATCTCTCAAATTAAAGAATTCACATAGATATGACAAAATATCTACTAAACTATTAAAAATTAGTTCTCCCTTCATTAGCTCTCCTCTAACCCACATATGTAATAAATCATTATCATCAGAAATTTTTCCAGACCATTTAAAATTTTCAGAAATAAAACCTTTGTTCAAAAAAGGTGACAAAATAAATATCTCTAATTATAGGCCTATATCACTTCTAACTTCATTTTCTACAGTACTGGAGACAGCTATGTATATTCAACTCCATGAACACATTAATAAAAAGAAAATCTTCACAGTACATTTTGGTTTTAGAACTAAATCAACGAAAAACGCCATATATATAAGCTAACTAATGAAATTCTAAAAGCCTTAAAAAATAAAATCATGGTAGGAGGCATCTTTTGTGACCTTGAAAAGGCATTTGATTGAGTTACCCATAAAACCTTTTTATCTAAATTGGAGTCCTACAGTGTAAAGAGTAAAGCTAAATTTTGGTTTGAATCATATTTCAGAAATAGGTATCAAAGGGTCTTAGTTACAAATAATGATCTTAACCAGAAGGATTTTTTTTACATGGGAAGAAATTAAACTTGGTGTTCAGCAGGGATCGATTTTGGGCCAACTGTTGTTCCTGCTTTACATCAATGATTTAGCCAGAATTGTAAATGATAAAAACAAACCAAGACTGTTTGCAGATAATACTAGTCACAAGCATCAGCTATATATTGTATTCACTTACCTTTTATTAGTGCATTATTATTATTATTATTATTATTATTATATTATTTATTTAATTAATATTGAATACTATTTTCTATATATTAGCTCATTTTTATTGACAAGTCTAATGTTACAATGTAACTACATGGATGAAAATATAATAATAATAGTAATAACAACCACAGCCCAACAGCTCAAACAGTGCTGTAAATTGGCAAATTACCATAGATTTGTGCCTAATTTACCCTTCTCTTGTGACACTTGTAACAAAAGACTTCAAAATCCTGAAGTCTTTTTTGTGTCTTGGATCATTGAATTATACATGTCAACTTAATAGGTTATGAAAAATTACGAATGGTGGAGTGGTAAGGATGTGAGAAGTTGAGGTCACGACATCATCTAATATGTCTGTGGTGACATTATTCCTAATGAAGACTGATGTACAAATTGAGGTTGGGATATAGGCTTCCCAAGGCACTGTGTGGAAAGGAGCCTCCTGCCAGTTAAAACAGGTCAAGAAAACTGAGCATGGGGTACTCCCACATTCAGCAAATTTATGGAGACATAAGAGTACACTTCCCACCAAACACAAAAAAATAATGGTACTCTCCCAGCAAATGCCTGGTGGCAATCAAAAATAGAAATGACTGTACAGATGGTACTCTCCCAGCAAATGCCTGGTGGCAATCAAAAATAGAAATGACTGTACAGAGTTTGGGAGTCTGCTGGCCAAATTTAAGAAATGAAATTTTCTAAATACAGTACGTTGCAGGAGTACCAAGGTCTACATCATGGCATTCTGTATGAGTGGCAAACTAAATATAACTTGTCTCTTGTAGAGGGATGCATCAAAGGCCTTTGGACAACTGACTATGAAAGGCAAGCCCGTACAGAGAAGGGAGTTGAATTTCCGTCCATGGAAGGGGCTCTTATGTCAATCTCATTCCTCATATTTGCTGTGTTCCTTATCAAATTAGTTCAGGTATGTTCCTGGGATACACAAGATATCTCAGTGTAAGAACTTGTAAGAAAAGTTTGTGGTGTGATGAAATATTTTCTGGATTATATTGTTTCTCTGTGGAAGCTTCAGTTGACCTCTATTCCATTCAGTCACCTTTGAAGAAGTTCCAGTGCAACCTGACATTTAGTCCAGCAACAGTATCAACTGTTGGAAGCATTTGCATTAAGTCCTGTGTTCTGAACCTGTCAAGTACAGCCTGTGTTTCCTTCTGAATCATGATTATGTCACAAATTCTCCTTCTGCAACGTAAACATGAGTTTTGTCACCTGCAATACCTTCAGCTGGAGCCATGATTCTCTACAAAGTTCAATCTCAAAATTCTGACACATATTTACACACTTCTACTTTCACTCATCAGTTAGCAGAGAAGGCACAAATTTTGCAGCCATCCATCAAATATTCAGATCTAGTGTTAAAATGCTGGGGGGGGGAACCACATAATCTGCATTAGCTAGGTCACAAACAGTTTTTAATAAACAAGTTTCTGTGCACCAAATTTTCAACCACTTTGCATGTGGATGGGCTTCCTGAGCACTTAGCATTGTGAAATAATGTCATTCCACTTTCAAACTTGAAAGGTACTCCATTATTTGAGTTCTGTTATTGTCTCTTCTCTAGACAAAACGATCAACATCTTGTAGGTTTCTGCAACCAACTGAACAGATACATGTGGTTCTTATAAATCTACAATGTATGACAAGCACAAATAATAATGGGTATTACACACAGTCTCAGTTCACATGACTTTACTTCTGAGTGACACAAACTATAAAGTAATTTAAAGTAAACTGCAAATTCTACTCTACCTCCACCCAGTAAAGGAGTGTTATCTTAACTATGGTGTTACACAGTGCCTGCTCCAGCAACTGATGACTACACACACACAAACACACACACATGGCAGCCAAGACTGCTGTCAGTAAAGTGACTGGCTACAGATTCAATGACTAGGGTTCGGTTCCAGGCAAACAGAGGTTTTTATTCTCACAACATCCAAGACTGGCTCTGAATGCCACCCAGAATACTACCCAATGAGCAACAGACTCTTCCCACGAACTAAGGCAGCTGAAAAATAAAGTGGACCACTCACTTCTTCCTAATATCAAAGTTAAAACCATACAGAGTTTTACTTCCACTTTACTGTCTTCATTGCATGGGACTAAGGCATACAGACAGCTTTACATTTACATATTAACTTGCTAATTTGTATACTTTTCATTAAGACGTTCATAACTCATGAATTCCTAATGTGGTAGATACATTTCTTAAAAGAACATTATAATAAAATAATTTAGTTCCAGAAAACAAAGTGTTTTACCATATGTTAGAGAAGGAAATATTTATAATGTCAATTTCCATAACAAAGATTTTAATACCAGTGATTTCCTTATGCAGCAGCTCGTCCAGGGCCTCCAAGCAAATAACATGTCCACGATGTCTACAAGGCACAGTCGTTCACAGCCAGATTTACTAACAACAGCAAGGGTGTTACACCTCATTGACAACTTCCCGGTATGTTCATTTACATGGCCAGGTTCTGATCTGCACCACATCAGGAATTCCTCTTCTTGTCATGTCTCTCATGGCTGTGGGTCAGTCTCTACTACTACATGCACTGCACATATATTAGAAAAAGTTGACTGAAAATGACAGTGTAACCTCTAGCTTGCTACAGCGCTACCCCTCTATTCAATGGATATTGGGGGATGTTTCCTTTGGGGGGGGGTTTGAGAATAAGCCATGGCAACGACTCACATCTCCTGCTGAGGTTGAGAATGGATCTAGCTTTCCATTACCCCATATGCCATCAGAATGTGAAAGAAACAGTACAGCAAAATTTCTTCAATCCAACGTCTGATAATTTGGAAATCCTGATAATCCAGCGCTGGAGACGAGTAGTCCCAAGAGCAGAAGTTTTGCTTTTTACCAGAAAAGAGCTTCATCAGTGAAAGAGATTGCAGGGATATGTTCAAAAAGGTCAGAGTGCATCTGTATATCAACCAGAGTGGATACTCCTTGTCTCCTACTTCAACTTCTTCAGCTATGAATTCTCCACAGAACACAGAGGAGAACCCTGATGACCCTGAACCAACAAATGAGGAGATATCCAAATGAAAGACTCCTCTGCTTAGTTGCATAGCCCAATTATAGAAGCAGTAACAGAAAATTACTTGAAAGAACTTAGGTCAGTATAGGTACCATCTGATAATCTGGAATATTCAATAAACTGGCACCTGTCTGGTCCCATGCAAGCCAGAGTAACAGTATTTTGCTGTACTGTCTTTATGACATTATTACTTATAGGGCAGACTGTTTCTCCTCACCAAAAATTATTCAGGTGATAAAGTCGAGAAGAATGAGATGGGTGGGGCATTTAGCACATATGGGGGAGTGGAAAGGTGTATACAGGGTTTTGGTGGGGAAACCTGAGGAAAAGAAACCACTTGGAAGACCCAGGGATTGATAGGAGGATAATATTAATATGGATCTTCAGGAAGTGGGATGGAGGGGGCACAGACTGGAATGATCTGGCTCAGGACAGGGACAGGTGGCAGGCATTTGTAAATGCGGTAATGAACCTTTGGGTTCTATAAAATGCAGGGAATTTCTTGACTATCTGAGAACCAGTCAGCTTCTCAAGGACTCTGCTCCATGGAGTAATTAAGTAAGTAAGAGCAGATGGGTGAAGGCCAATACAGGGTTCATAATTCAGTACCTATGTTTCTATAATAGAGACGAAATTAATGTTATGTCCTCCCAGAAACCAACTTTTGTTTTGTCTAGAGAAATCCACAAGGTAACAAAGTACAGAATTGATTTTCCTTATACCATTCAAGAAGGTTACATCCTAATGTGGGTATGCAAGGAGATAAGACTTGTAAAGGTTAAAAATGGTCAACTAAAGCAATTATAACCATTATTTGTATGCTTTCTATTGGAGAAGTTATATGTTAAGAAATTCAATCAAATTGTTTCTCTTCAATTTCTTACAAATTAATATCACATTAAGTTGGCTGCTAACATATCAGTTTATATTGTTATGTCCAGTACCTTTATGATTGCATCATATGGTATCTCCAAAAATAAAAATTTTTGCAAATTAAGCAGAATACAAACGTGATTTAGAAGACAAATTGCAAACATATAACAAAACAAATGGAGCTATACGAAAACATTTTGGAAAACAAATGAACA
>JGI20166J26741_11783362_pt1 | contig 21076 bp, 10 predicted proteins | sample TergutCu122P5_FD_26741 | JGI IMG/M metagenome (IMG submission 26741)
AAGTTGAACGGTTACGGAGATAAAGGCGAGAGAAAAGTGTGGTCTTCTTGCGGTTCCACGTACTGTACCTGGTTCGCGTGATGTATTACCCGTACACTGCACATGTCTGTCCTTGTCTACAGCCAGCTCAAGCGCGTTCACGCTACGACTGCACATGTAAAGTGCTTGGAACCCTAAGGACAACTACAACATTAGTGCGAGTGTTTATGTAGTTTAACTGAATGCCTTTATGTCACTCAGATATTAATTAGATGTTAAGTACAGATATTAACATTACAGAAACCACATATTCTTGCCGGTTTTAGTATGTATTTGGTAATCAATAAGTGTGTAACAGCTGTCATACTTTCAAGCTTCTCTCACCATTATCTCCATAACCGTTCAACTTTGAATATAGGTGTTTTTGGTTAAATCGGCGTACTTTAACTTAAGGAACAATCTCCCGGAGTCTGGCACATTCCCCCTGGGACACCCTGTATATGCTATGAAGTTTTGGTTGCAATTCTCCTGTATGTTTGATAGCAGTGTTCTTGTGGTTTGCCTTCCTGAGGGTGCTGTCGTAACAGCTTTAGAGGGCTGTCAGACTAGAATAAGAACACATTATGAACCTACATACGCTGTCATGTTTTTGTGTGATTTGCTATTTATGTTCTAGGTGAAGGTTGTCATTCATACATGAGCTTCTGCTACTAAGTGAATGCCAATTAATAATGTATTCCTGTACAGAAGGAATCAGCACTGAGAAAGAGAGAAGGCAGGCATGGGGGAGGGACCTTGGTAGATGGTTGTAACGCGTCATGTTACGGCATCAAGTATGGAGTTTTGATCGACAGGGTCCCTATCATTTGTGTTCCTAGTTTTCTTTCTTTGTAAATGTGATATTTTTCAAACTTATTCATAAACTGACCTCTTCTGACACCGTGACCTCATGGTGGCCCAACGGCTTTCAGTTGAAAAATGTCATCCCTGTAGCCTGACACAGCAATAAATAATTGTGTAAATTTAATACAGTATTTTGCAAAACAAAATTCAGGTCACAGAAGACCATATTACACTGGGGTTTCCAACACAACACAGTCACAGAAATTAAAGTCACTGTTAACTCATAAAAAAAGAAATCCATCATGTTTAGTTTCATATCAGCAATGGAAAATAAATGCTTACAGTTATGCTTTTCATAGTGACACACACTAAGCAGCATCAAAGTCTACTCACTAACAGAGACTCAATGGACAGCACATTACAAAGTTAGATTGGTGTCAAAGAGAGAAAAAGACAGTGACAAAGGAAATGGGTTTACTATGCCTAACTTTCTTGGATACATTTCTGATATATGCTGGCAACCAATAACTCAGCTTTCACCATCTGTGTTGGCAACCCACAATCAATACAGTTTCCATTTTATCTTACAGAACTTTAAAGGTACAAATTATGACACATAAGATGTGATGATGACAGCATGTATACTCATGAATCTTGCTTTTGCAGAAGGATCTTTTGGTGATATGCTGAATGAAGAATTGAAAACAATCCAGTATCACAAAAGAAATACCTATTGCTGCGTCTTTACATACAAATATTAAAAACTCTGCTTTCTTATTTCACACTTGCATTATTTCTGCTTAGAATGCTGCTAATTTATCAACAATATGATTTATTTAGATAAACTGTTTAAGAATTTTGAATCTAATAAAACTTTTTTCATTATCTCACCCTGAACTCGATGAGATGTCCAGCATATGCTCCAAAACTGAGAACTAACCCCTGCGACACAGACGTACTGTATATTTCATACGTTTCACAGCTAAACAGTGGGATGGCTTCAGTCTCTTCTGGCACTGTCCATATCACATCACCACTTTCATCCAAGCAAAACAATGTCCTAGGAGTAATTTTACAGCACACTTTAAAATATTTTAAATATAGTGCACTTAATACTACTTACATTTTTATTACCGAATGTTATGCTGTTGTTCAGGTCCTTACTCACCCCTCTATTCCGGTCTTTTCTGTATTACCCGACTGAGAACTGCAACCCACAACCTAAAACAGAACATTACTCAGTCTGACTCTTCCTTATTACCTATAAATAATATACTTTGCACAAGTAATTTTGACAGCAGATGAACTCGCTACGCCCATTCTGTTGTCAATTACAACATTACAACACAGTCAAGCACGTCTTGGCCATTTTTCTCGAGGTTAAAACTACCACTGTACACACGTTTAAGCTTTCTTTTCGTATAACACTACGATCGAGAAAAAGAATCAGTTTAGTGACGCAAGGCTTTAGAGACTTATTTACCTCCCATGTGCCGAGAATAAAATTGGCAGCCATCACTACACCTGATTTCACTTTACTGGACGGTAGGTAGCAGCAGCTCACTCCTGTCACCGAACTTTGATACACCATGTGCGTTATCGCTGCTATACTCGTGTTTTCGCCATATTGGAATGGAGATCTAGGATGGTGTGAACCACGGATAAAAAACGTACCCACAATAGATGATCCGTTGGTGTAACACATATGTATGATCCGTCGATAGCAACAAATCCGTTCAGCATAATGTTGTGTTTATTTAATTGGTACGTTTATTTCTTATTCTTTTACATGTAAAACAAATATAAAAGCGTGCAAAAATTGTTACATATAAATTTAAACATATCAGGATTAAAGAGAAATTATACTCTCTAGCTGCATTATATTCTAAGTGGGCAATTACTTTAGTGGGTTCAAAGATTAAATTTTTATGTAGGAAGTTGATCGTAATGAACTTGAAAATTCTTTGAGATCCAAAGTTTCCATGGCGGCGAATATGAGGACCATAACTCTATTAAAGTTTCAGTGCTTCGTTTTGTATGATGTGGACGAGAAAAGCTCAGGGAATTACGAATTCTCAGGGCAACGAGGGTCTGTGACAGTATCAATAAACAACACTATGAGGAATACCACCCTCTGGTATGTATCATTCCATAAGACGTCGCATGACAGAAGACGGGTGTCGTCCAACAAAATCTCTATCTGTAACTGATTTGACAAAGAGTGGTGTTGTAGAACCTTCAAATACGGCCGTGTGCATTCAGAGCTCTAAATTACTTTTAGTTAAAGATGAGCCGTGAGCTTTACTCATGTACATCATTCTCGAGTGCTGCATTGTGACCACCGCCAGTCCAAATTAGGAAAGCGAGGACAAGACTGTCTCTTACTACAGTGCGAACCAGGAATGTGCTTCTGCAACGTGTTTTCCACAGTGACCACAGATAAGACAGTGATCACGGATAAAAGCTGTTAGTGACTGCTGTAAATGGTTGTGGTTGCTTAGGCATGGCAAATATGGATCTTAGTTTAGATGACATAATTCAAAAGAAGTTTTCGAAGACCGCAAACATTCGGGGAAGGGGAAGGTACGTGAAATTATGCCGCATTTGTAAAAATTGGTTGTTGTTTACGGAGACGACAAATTTGCTTTGTGTAAATTGTCATCTGTTTAGTATCCACTTTCACCCATCTAAAAGTCTTGTGTATAGATGTACCATCGGGGAAATTATTTCTGTATGAAACAGTAACTTACGTACTGTAATTTGTGTCTGTAGTGTGGAGAACGTAAATTATTCAATTTGTACAGGAGACAGCTCAAGAGGGTAGAGTCTGGTGGTCGTGGCCAGAGTCTTACTTCTATCAACCATGTCAACAGAAGAGGTGGTCTTCAGGGACGACGGAGAGGTAACGTAATAGGACCTGTGGGCGATGCTCGCCTGCGAATAATACAGAAGAATCGTCAGAAGCTTACAGATGCTAGGGACAAGTTAGCCGAAATTGCCAAGCAAACCGATGCTCGTTTGAAATTGGACAAGCTGCGAGAAAACAGGGTAAAGTTGATAGATAATATATGTGATATATAAAAATGAGAATTATAATTTTATTACCATTTCTAAGAAACATAATGTTACAGGCTTCCTTATATAGTGAAGTGTGCTCTTTGCATCGTAGTAGAAAGTGTAAATACAGCTAAAGAAACTGTGAACTTTAGTTTTAAAAATAAAAAATGAAGTACTGTATATTATGCTTTGGTAAATGCAAGCAAGCAATTGTAATTGTGATCTTGTTATGTGTGATGTGTTACTGAATATAATGCCCAGTTTAATGCTTTGTCAGTTTGTTCATGTGTCACTATCTCAAGGAAGTACAGTATAAAATTTGTATACAATATGAAATATGTGTTTCAGGGTATTACAATTTCTAATTTATCTCGTGTTGGAGCTGGCATAACAAGGCGTACCAGCCGAAATGGCCAAATCAGTTTAAGCACCAATAAGAGACACACTCCACGTAATGGAAATAAAATGTTGGACCGCACAGTCACTACTGGTGAGCGTGGATTTGGAATGGCAGTCTCAAAAATGGCTGTTGACGTTGATACTGGAAAAGGTATCATAGCATACACTGTTGGACTTCGTTTGTCTAGTGGTTTTGTTTTCTCATAATTGAAATGTCTGTACTTATGTATACAAATTATATTTCAGTAAATCTGATACCAGCAGTATCAACAGTCTTGAGACGTACAGTGAGTAATGACAGAACATCACTTCCTCTGCCACCATTATTTGCTCCTCCTATGCAGCGACGGAGCCTTTATACATGGGTGAATCCAATGCCTCAAGATTCACCACCCTCAATGGATGAGTATGATTCCATGTCACGAAACACAGTACGAGCCCCAATTCTGCATGATCCTGTATTGACTTCTGTTGCAAGACGAGGAGCAGTTCAGCCTACAAGCCTCAAGATAATAGCTAGGAATGTACCACAGCCGGTAAATTTATGTGACTTCATAGAATATTTAATATGATACTTTTCATTTTGTTTTTTACCCATTTGTCTCCTTGCTTCTTATTTTTAGAAGCATGGACCAACATTGCTGTCTGAGAGGGAGGAATGGAATTACGGAGCTCAGTCAGTGAAACATGGGAATGTTACTCCTATTTCACGGTATGTATGTCATGTGACAGGTGTAGCTTGCCCTTAATTAATACACGGTTTACCATGAGCAGCTAGTAGTTCATCAGCTAGTTAAGGTATTCCTGGCATTTTATGGAACTCATTAACATTTTCACAAGAGCACACCACTGATCCCTATCTTGAGCTAGATGAATCCTATCCTCCCCTCCCCACCCATCTTGTATCTGTAAGGTTCATTTGAATATTATTCTCCTTACTATGCCTAGGTCTTCCAAGTGATTTCTAACGCCTTCCTAGCAAAATCGTGCTTAGGAGATAGAGATATAAATGGAGAATAATATTAAAAAGTATCTTAGAATAATATGTTGTGAAATACTGGACCAAATTTGACTGGCATGATATTAGGGTTCAGTGGCAGACATTTGTGTGTCTACAGTGAGTGTACTTCATGTTTTATTCAAGCAGGTAATTTTTCATCAGCTCAGTAACCATTAACTTGATTTCAAGACTTCATCATGGAGTTAATCTCATTATATTGACCAAATCTGAGGTGTGTTAACATCAGTTTCTGGGGTGTCTCTTGCTTTATTTATTTTTACTTTGTGAGCTGTAGAAATTAAGGAGCTATTTGTGGTAAGAAAATGGTCATTACCCATCATATGCTATTCCAACAGTGTCCTGGAAGGACAATATAAAACTAATTCAGGAGAGCTATACAGTGTGGCTGAGATTCTAAACTAGAATTTTTTGAACTTGCCCTGGTTTCATTTTTTCCCCTTTAATGATATAAAATGTGTACCTATCATTTTGATCCAGCATTGAACCCGAAGACTCTGATGAAGACTTGTCTCCCTGGAGACAAGGCACTGTTGCCAGTAGTACAGGTGTGTTAGCTGGGAGAATGAGTTCTGAACTCAAAGCTCGACTGGACACACCTGTTGTTACTCCTCGCACCATGGGCATTCTTTCAGCTGGTTCAAAATCTTCTAGCAGCACTACACCATCTACACCGACTGGTCATAGGATTGTGGTGTCAAACCTGCAGACCAGTGTCACACATGAGGATATTCGGGTAAATTTTCCATTGTCAGATGCGTGAAAAACAATTCCTGTTTTTGAAATTAAGAAAGGTATTTTGGTAAATGTAAAATGGAAGCTAGTCTCTGGGAAAAGTATCAATGCTTATTGGACCCATCTATGCATATGTATGTAGGAAATACATATGATATCAAAACCAACAAATGCACATAAGTGTATAAAAGTGTATTATACACACCATGTACCTCCTACGTGTTTTGGCCACTCATGTGGCCGTCTACAGTGAGATGTTTGTAAACATATGTAGTGTTTGCTTGTTGAGCATTAGTCAATTTTAAATTATTCATAACCATGCATAGAGCAGTTATATATGATATCAAAACTAACAAATGCGCATAACTGTATGAAAGTGTATTATACACACTGTACCTTCTACATGTTTAGGCCACTCATGTGGCCAATGTCAGGGAGGTGTTGTAAGCATATGTAGTCTTTGCTTGTTGAGCATAAATAAATTTTAAATGATCCAAAACCATGCACTGAGGAATTAGATATATCAGGACCAATAAATGCACATAAGTGTATGAAAGTGTATTAAACACGCCATGTACCTCCTACATATGTTGGCCACTCATGTGGCCATTTTGAGGGAGGTGTACAGGAATTCTAGCTTCAGTGAATTAACTTGCAGGATATGTAAGCATGCTCTGTTTATTTCATTTACATGATTTTAAGTTGGTAAGTGTTTATTTTTCATACTCACCAGTCTATTTAGTTTAGTATTTGGGTCATGTCTCTGAGGCAGAGCTTAAATCTCTATTTTATTGTGCCGAACTTCAAATTTAAGTGTAATTGTTACAAATTACATACCTGTACTAGCAGAGTTTGTTAAACTGAGGATGTAGTCATGTGGATAGGATTAAAATTCTGTAGAGTGTTTTGGAAATAAATGCGTCAAACAAAAGGTCATTAAGAGGTAAAGGACAGGATGGAGAGTCCAAAGATGGAAGATACGTAAAGGGGACTACAGAAGTAATGGACACACATGTGGATACAGAAGAATGGAGGAGGATTTTCTACAAGATGGTCTGAAGTATTCAATAGACACTTCCATACCTGAGCTCATAATTTGATTACATATCTGTTAGCTAATTTACACAAGTTAACCTGCCGATATTTTCATATTTTTTAAGTATTTGTGTTAATAATACATAAAATTAATTCTTACATATTTTTAGGAGCTCTTTGAAGACATAGGTCCATTGGTGACTTCACGTTTGGTTCGACCAGGAACAGCAGAGGTGGTATACCAGCTACATAAAGATGCTGTGAAAGCTGTTGATGTGTACCACAATCGACAGCTTGATGGGCAGCCCATGAAATGTATGCTGGTGAATTCCAGGCCACCATCAATACCTGGTGCTGCAAGGAATTCAGTGAGGTAACTGATAACCAAGTATATTTTCAGGCAATGTGCAGTGTCTGTAACTGTTGAGGTAGGTAGCTCCTTGTTCTGAGGGCCAATATGGATGTGTCTGCTGGCATATTACTTTGTACTCTTTTTGTGTGCTCTTTGTCACATTCTGTATGCATTTTTTTTTTGTCTTCTTAACTGGGCTGCCTTTGAATGCTGAGAGCCTACTGTATCATCTCCTTAGTCAGCATACCATTCTCATCTGTGGGTCTGACACGTGTTCATGTTTAGCTGACATCCTATCTTGTAGTGCTAAATTGTTGCTGCATCTTTAGAATGGCTTAATAGAAGTAATTTGTTCAGTAAATAGTTTGTTTGATGATTTTTTCCCTTTGATGATAAACATGAAGCACAGAAGGGAGTAAACTCCTGCTGCACCGTCTGGGATCTTTGCGACCTCTGTTGTGCTGTCCCATGGTTTTGGTGCAACTATCCACCTATCTGTCCCTATAGGGAACCCAAAATTGTGGTTGAATGGACCCTTGCGCAGGCCTGTGTGCAGAGCCTGGACATACATGCAGTGTTGCACATAGGGCCCAGATGGTGAGGACAAGGACTGTCCTACAGCTGTTAGTGTGGCTTTGATATTCTGAGGTGTTACTGCTGATAGGGAGACACAGGTCTGCTGAAGCCATATAAACATACTCTGTTCTTGGGAGGCACCAGCTCATGTTATTTGCTCATTGCACAACATAGTTAACACATGGATAAACACAATTGCACTTATGCCCTCTCTTGATCACTTGACTTCGTCCGTGGTGTCTCCATTGGCCTTCTGACGTATTCTTAAACAAATCAGATTGTCATCCATATGTAACTCATTTTTATGGTAATTTTACCAACTTTCCATGAGTACTGCTTTTTTGGTATCTTGTGTAAAAGTCCTGGTTTCACATTTTACCCATTGTTTCTTTCTTGTAAATTCATGGTACATCTGCATATCCTGCTTGTAACAGTTGATGTCTTATCTTAGACTTACCCATAATACCATAGTGTTTTACATTAACATCCATATTGTTTTAACAGCTCCCGAGGTTCCAGTGGCAGTTCATTCAAGCTTCCAACAGGAGGGAAGTCATCAGTTGTTCCTGACATAGGAACAATCCACAAAGCACTCTTCAACAAATCTTGAAATGTTTGTATTGTTAAAGACTCATCATAAAAATGGGCATGTACAGAGTTGAAATAAGTGACAGGATGTGGAGGCAAATACCAGTAGTTATAGGACTATAACATGAAGAATTGGATTGCATACTATTACTTTGTGGCAGTGTCTTGGCATTGTGTTTGTATATTACCAGTGGTTATAGATTTGTATTCCAAAAGGATTTGGTTTAGAGTATATTGTTAAAGAAATGGCCACTTATATTGGGGCTTTGATTTCACAGTCAAAAATTTAATACATTCTGAATTCACACCCCATATAATACCATGATTAGTTTTTTAATTGGATGGTCTGTTATGGACCCCATAGTTTTCATAACTGATTTTAAAAAGGTATTGAAAATGTTCATATACAACATACATAAAGTATGTACAGTACATGTTGGACTTATTCATGTTGCACAGTTACAGCCGTAACATCACCAATGGCCATTTGTAGCATGATGGAACCTGTGTTTTATTGAAGCACAATGTACACATGCCTCTCGCAAGTCAAGCATTTTGTCCGTACTGTGTCAGCAGCATTGGTTATATGTGCATTTATAAACCACTTGTAATTCTAAAATAAAGGTACTTGCAAAACCAAATGCCTCCACAAGAATTACAATTAGGCGTATGATTGTTACCGTTTTATTTATCCCTATTTTTTTATAATTTCCATGTGTTTTAATTTCAATAACTAAACATTAGGGAACATTATCGGCAATCCTGACTGAGTTCTGACTGGTTCCCAAAATCAAAATACTGGCAGCCAAGTCAAGAAATTTGGAAGAAGTCCTGATTTTACCAATCATGAAAGTCCCACCCACAAAATTTTTTTGTAAGGATGTAAATGAAAATATATTCTAATATCAGTCACTTGAACCCTAAATAAAGTAAATGGCACACCTCATTCGGAACCTTATATGAGCAAAGAGTGTTGGAATTTATTTCAAACTTCTTCCACTGTAAACCAAATTAATTGTTGTGGAACTAAATGTGTGTGTGTGTGTGATAAAACAGAAGAAAATCAACTGTGAAAAAAAAGAAGTTGATGATCTTTTGTAACAGACTGTATGAAACTGGTGATTGAATTTTGTCTTCAATTAAAACCAAACTGATGTAGACACACAGGAAGACCATTTTAAAGAGAAGTAAGCCTGTATGGATGGCATAAGAGTAACCCATGGAGGGCAGAAGAATGACAAGGAACACTTCTGTCAAAACTGCAGCTTCAAAGATTATTGGCAGACTTTTTTTTAATCACTAGTTCAGTAATGCATTGTGTGTTGCCTTTCTTAAATGTCTTTAATGCAATATATCCATGTAACACATGGTTCTACATAATACCTTTGGGAAATTTTAATGTTGGTCAGGTTTTTTTACTTTTGTTTGGTTCAGTATCATACAAGGCTTGTCAAAAACCAGTTTTTGTTTTATATTTGGAGGTTATATTTTTGTGAATAAATTGATGATGACGTCATGAATGGAGGACGGTAACTTGACATCATGACGATGTTTTACTTTTTTATAATTGCACTTATATGGGCAGTGGTATATCACTGGGTGCTTGTCCACTTGGGGTGTTATGTCTAGAGGTACATTAAATTTGTTTTTCAGTAAGTAAACTATTTCCACTGTTCACAAGCATCAATTGTGGCAGCAAGTTATTGGACAGAAGTGATTATCAGGTGAGACCGTTGGGTATTTTTAATGTATACAACAAATGTATCAAGAATAACCACACAGATATTGTCAACTCTTATCCTTGGAACACCCTGTTCTGTGCATAAGCTTTATAAACTTGGTTCCTAAATCAACTTGTAAGGATTCGGACAATGGTGCATTTCAATATGCTAGGCTGGTGTTTTGGAGATAGCCATCATCTATTTTAGAAAACTGTGGTGCAGTAAACCAAATGTGATGAATGGTGGTTATGCGTACTTCACTACGTAAGTTTTTCTAACACACCTGGTGAAAGGCTGCATTTATATTTCGGCACAATCCATTTCTCTCACCTGTGATGAAGGTAGACTTCATGAATGTGAGGAATACCAGCTGCTCACCATGGGTCTGATCCAAACCTAAGCAGCAGCAGATTCCATCTGCAGGCTGTCACGACTTTTACCATCACCTTCCTACCGTGGAATCTGGATCATAGGTGTCTCCAACTGAGAAATGGAACTTGCTACTTACAGACAAATGCCAGAATAATACCTCAAAATAGGTCAGGACTGCTTACTTCCATCTCCTTTCCATTTCTTTATGTAATAACATCCTGTCAATAGAACCTTTATAGCCTGATCCACTGAAAGTTTTACTAAAAAAACCATGAAAAATGGTAGCCAAAAACAGTGTTTTATGTGGATCTAAAGACTTGGAGAGCATGTGAACTGTGAGTATAAGTTCCACTTCCACCTCTGTTTTATGCTTCAAGGAAGAGTTTATTCCCTAATTGCCAAGACAACATACTAAGTCCCCCCCACCCCCCAAGCTATCACCTACATGTTACACTGCTGTCAAAAAACATAATAAACATACTAATTTTGCAGTAAAATAATCCAATGTGAGCATGATCTGGCAATTCATCTTACCCTAGCTATACTATGAAATCAGAGGTTCCTCAAGTTGTCGCAGCATTCCAACTGCTGCAGGTTTTAGATCTGTTGGTCCTACTGCAAAATACTTCCCTCACACTTTTCAGTTGTTCTTTAACTTTGCTTTTAAATGCCAGTATATTAAATTCGTTGTCTGGTGAATTGGTGGAACATTTCCACTAACACTGATTTACCTTACAGTTTTAAGTATCAGTGAAACCAGCTGAAAACTTGCCTTAAAAAACTGACTGTTTAAACATGGATTTGCTGAATGTTCGTTTTATACACATAATTTACAGTACACTATTGCACGTACACTACACAATATCTTTTACAAAGCCTGGGTAAAATACATGAAAAAATATACACATGGCACAAGAGGCAGTTCATTACAGTCCCAATAACATACCTAAAGTTTACCATCCACCAAAGTCCATATACAAGTGCCATGCCATATGAACAAGGTTGAATGCAGTTTTAAGAAACCCACATATTGTGGTTGTTGCAACATGAGCGAAGAAGGAACACTTGGCGCTAAAACTGTAATTCCCTTCAGTTTGGTTTATGACTAAAATCCTTGCAATATGTCTTGTTTTTGTGGCTATAAGACTATGTACATTTCTTATGTCACTTGTTTTGAAACATCAGTGATGATAGTAGTCAATAAATACATGTATCTTTGTCACCTGCAGTTTCACTTACGATAGGGATTTGTAGAGACTGGTCGAGTATTGCATTTCTGAGGTCCAAGGCGGAGAACTTCAGCGTAAGACTTTTCGAGACGTTTCAACTTTGCAACTTCCTGTGATGCAGAACTGATGAATGGCTGGAAATCCCATGTGCTCTGTTGCTGATGCCCTCGCCTCTGATAAGATGACTGTTGAAAGTACGAGGGCTTATCTTGGCTACAAGACGAGTTTTGAATCTCTCCTTTCTTCCAGGCCTCAAATGTTGTCAGTGACTGGTTAAATCCACCTTTTCCTTTATCAGAATTCTTTAGCTCTCTCCTCCTCTTACTACTGTTGGACACTCTGTTGGGATATGTTATGCCAGTGCAATTGCTTTGAGAAGGAATTGACTCTATTTGTTCTACTCTTTCTGCTACAGTTGGTTTCGAAGTTTTCATAGGAGAATTCTTTCTTCCATGTGATTTCTTTCTTATGCCCACACCAACAGACAAATATTCTAGTATGTCTTGTTTTGGTGCTGTTTTAGGCCTGTGCAAGTCAGTTTCTTTGGTTACAGAATCATTTGATTCTTGTGAATTGCATCCAGCAGTTGCATGGCTCACTGCACAATCCATCTTTACATCAAGGGAGGCTGTTTCATCATTCATTACACTGCATGCAACATTTTCACTATTTGCGGATTTGTTTGGAAGCTCAGGATTTGAGAAATGTTCATTGTTGCCACTGTTACTCTTATTAAAATCTTCTGGAAGCTCTTCTTTAGCTGGAGTCACTGGTGGAACTTTAGGAGCTTCTGCTACAGGTGTCAGATCTTCAAGCAGTGGAAGTTTCTCACCCTCATCTTTTGCTTCTGCTGCTCTTTTGAGTACAGCAAATATTTCACGGAAAAGTTGACGATACTCAGGCGTCTTTCGGAAACGACTTTCTATAGGACTTGCATCATCATAGATACTGAAGCGACAATCGTCTCCATCCGCAATAGAACACAGGAATGAACCTGGTGGTAGATGTCCATCTGTTTGTGTTGCCTTGTTGCTAGTCTCGTCTGAAAAACCAGACGACAATGTTTCTGCTTCTGAGAAGTCTGTTGGAGTTGCAGAAAATGCCTTGTCACCTTTTTTCTGTGTCTTATTTTCTTTCATACAACTTTTGCCAGGAATAATTTGTTCAGTACCTTCATTATCACTCTCTGCATCTGCATCTACTTTCCCATTAAAGCTGGAGAATTCTCCTGACAACTGCAATTCTTCCTGTAAGGACAGACAGTTGGAGGTAGGAGCAACATGCTGCTGCCTGGCTGAGGATGGATGCCGCTGCATTTCAAGCAGTGCTTCATACTTCTCAACTAACACACGGTATGGATTGTCATGTGCTCGCTCTGCTTCTGCAGAGGGATCCTGTACATAAGAGAGAAATTCAAGAATTTCAGTAAAGAATTGTAAGGGGCAATATTCTTGAAAATTTTGAATATAATATTGCAGCAGAATTTTTTAACAGGTATCTGTGCTGCCTTGTAATCTTTTACAAACCCTGCAATGCACCAAGATTTATAGAAGGTTTTATAAATCACCAATAATCAATCAAGGTAGAGGTATAGCTCCACTCACTCTTAACCTTGGTACTAGGAGGAGGTAAGTGGTCAACTTTATCCTGGTGGAAGAAACCTAGTACTCCATTGAATTGCAGGCTGGTGAGTGCCAAAACTGGCTTATACATTTCTGATATGAGAAGAACCTCTTGCCCTTTCCAGGTATTGAACACCTGGTCATCCAGCTCATAACCTGCACAGTACACCAAGTACACTACCCCAGCTCCTGACAAGGGGAAGATATAGGAAGAATTAAAGGACCATGCAGAGGGAGGGGTGAAGATAAAATGTAAATGTAAACCTACACAGAAAGAATAAGATGAAGACTAAATGGACTCTGAAATGTGGATTGCTAGTCTAGAAATTAAATTACTTAATCCATGAAGGTCAGGAGATTAATGTTTGGTCATTTGGCTCCACAGTTCAGAAAATGTGACACGACTTAAAAATATTTATGCAACATCTGGATTGCATTACAACCTCCTAAAGACAGGTGTCGGCAACCTACGGCACACATGCCAAGCGTGGCACGTGGAACGATTTTCAATGACACGCTGAGTGAATTTAAATACAGTAATTATGATCTCCTAAAAAATTGAATCTTTAATTAAATAGAAGCATATAATTCTTTTAAAGCTATTCCTGTTTTTACATCCCTTCAAAACGAAAGTTTCGATAAGATAAAGTTAACGTGTTTCAGTGGTTGTTGTATATAAAAATATGGTGGGCTTGGATGGGTTGGCATGCTGAGTGACTTTGCAAAATTACTTTGCCACAACACTACTAAAAGGTTGCTGACCCCTGTCCTAAGATATGAAGCATATGCTTGTGTATATGTGTGAGGAAACTACTGCCTCTGTTAAAGGAGATGAATCTATTGCTGCCTCTATCATCAGTGTAGATTCAGTTGCTCTGATGATGGCGGGGCAGGTTCATATCACACTGTGTGACATTATATCCCAGAATACAGTAACCATCATTATCAACCCCACGAAACAATCAACTCCAGCATCTAAAGACTGTGATAGGAAGTAATGATGCATGTGAGCTATGCTGAAATAAATATCAATATGACATGGAGAAGTTAAGGTGGATTATGTTATACCAATTATGAAACTACCCTTACAACAGCACACTGAATTGAAATGAAAATAATACTTTCAAGAAGTTATAAACATTTGGTTCAGTTCAAGCAAATAATGCTGAAAGGGATTACCTTTCTATTCTAAAGCAGATTTTAAAATGGTTTAAAAGTGGGATTTGTGTTTCTCCCTGATTATACTATGATGCTCTCAAATTGGGAAATACATTTCCACCAACTACAACTGAGCAGCAAAGCTGTAAATGTGGCATACACTGCCACAGATCAAATTTTAAGAAGTAATGAGTAGGAAGTATTCTTCTCACACACTGAAATAATAGAGACTTTTTACATAATATCTGAGCGAGAAATCAGGGATATAACAATAATCAACTTTATTTTCAGTTTAGTGTATAATTAATATGTTGAATTAATATGTTCAACTGCAACAGCATCCTCATTAAAATGTGGTAAGAGCTGAAAAAGCAACAAAATGTGAGCTTCAAATAACAGACTCCACATTTAAAACACATCTGCCAACAAACTCAAAATGCACATCAAATTCAGCTTTTTAATAATAATCACTGCTAGGATAGTAAAAGCTGGAAGAAAATTGGATGATGATAATTAAATAAGCAGGGATTTGGTAATAGGTTATTTTATGCCACTATTGTGAGTATGGGGTTAAAGAGCATTGAATAAGATGGAACAATGGTCATGAATGGTAATTACATAAGGACATAAAAACGGTGGCCTATTTGAAGGTACTATCCTGACATTTGTCTGGAAATAATGAGAAACACAATGAAAAGTCCTTTCAGGATAGTTGGAACCTGCTGGTCACATGAACCAGATATCTTTGAAATGTAAAAATTTGTATTACTCTACCAGCCTACATTGGTTACAAGATGTGAAGGCAGACAATGAACCTTTACCCCAGAAGCAATTCAGGGAGACTAAACAGTCCCGGAAATGTTTTAGGTGTAGTGGCGAAGACAAAAGTTACATTACCCCTACAAGGAATTGAACTGTAATTACCACTTGAATAGTTTGTCACTTCACAATGAAGTTGCCTTCATACCTCAGCAGGAGTACAAGTAGCATTTCACGTTCCCTTAACCCCAGCACATTATGCAAGTGAGCAGTCAGCATTGTATCTGACTGCCTGAACCTTCGCTACACTGCTCACATCATCATATGCTGCTTATGTTAAGTCCAGTTAATTAAAGCATTCTTTATAAACTATATTTTAGCATGTTAAGTTTGGTCACTTCTCATTTTATTAGACACATTGTGTTAGAATTAACACAGAAGTATCTAATAAGAACTGTAAGCAAAAACTAATTAATTAGAACTTCTTTTCTCCAGCATGTTAGTGATCACATGCAATCCAGTCACTTGTAAAAGGCAAGGATCACACACTGCACATACCTACATGTTGTGCCTCTTTATTGGAAACCTACACCATTTTAAAAGTGTGAAGGCCAACTGTTTCCATAACCCAAGCAATATAGAGAGCAGGTAATGTTCAGACCACAAGAAAGACAACTGGGGCATATTGCATTCACCCTGAGAACATATGAAGAAATTTTACATTCATTGTTTTATAAAGTGCACATGGGGAAATAGATGTAAAGCTCCATGCATTCTTGCTCTTGGTACTAGATGGAATTGAGTACTAGTAAGATTATGTTCCAGCTTCTTTACATCTGAAGAAATAGTCCCTTGCAATCATATCAACACCAATCTGATCTGGATGTATGTTGTAACAAAGACAAAAACCACTTCTGCCTGGTTCAAGCTCTTTGCTCCTTTAATGAATAGATACAACCAGGAAAAATAAGCAAAATGTAGAAGAAAATTATATCTAAAACAATAGTTACAAATTCTATGAAAAATTATCGTTTCAAAAATTTGACTGCAAGTTTGGTGAGAAAACAAAGACAAATATTATGCTCAACAAACTTTTGTTTCTGTGCTAGTAATTCAATGGCATACCTTCACAACTGACTCTACCTCGCTCATTTCAGTGATATGAACTAAATATTTAGCTGTGAAAATTCACCAGGCTTAAGTCAAAATACACATAATTTTAATTAAATATTGAGCAATGTTTACTGTGTCCTGTTACACTTTTATTATTTCATCCAAGGTATTTATATTTTGAATAGACAAAATCCCATATTATATCAAGGAGATAACCCAGTAATACACAGCATGTCTATTATGGGAATATGTCATGTCACACTTATCCCAGACATAACCAGTTACAATAAGGCTCTTACATCTCTGTGAATGTGACCTCCTGAATGGTGTTATGTGAGCAAATTCTGTATCTTGCTGAGCAGATGCTCAAATACTCTTTCATCCTGATGTAAGTTTTCAGTTTTCCTCACCAGCAGTTTAAGGGGCATTAATTCAGTAAGATTCAGCCAGTTATTACTCCAGATAATTTTACTCATAAGTAGTAAATACTTACTATGCCAAACAAGTACAACAGGCCCTGGGGTAAAGTTCCTGGTACTCTACCACTTGACACTAGGTGGAAATGAGAGGTCTGCTTCACTGACAACACTTTAATTCCCAGAAAAGAGCAGCCACCTTATATCCACACAACAGAAACATGAGATGACTCTCAAGGGATTTTTATGTGGTAAGGAATAAAGGTACTCTTGTGCTCAAGACCACTGGCATTTTAACTGCTGCTTTTTTTTTAACAGCATAGCAAAATAAGATATGTGTCTTTTTGTACCTGAATCTGCAGCATGATCATGCTGCGGTGAGTTTCACTCACAACAGAATTCACTAAGCTGGCATCTTCTTCTTCTTCATGGTCTAGCATCATCGACAACTCATCGTGACCTACAGAGTTCACATTCCTCATACAGCGCCCACATAAGTGTCCTTGCCTAAAATAATTTTTGAAAGTGTCAAAATTCAATGTCACAAAGGCTGTACTGGATTATTTATAAACTTATAGAAATATAACTCTGTACAAAATACAACATGATAATTAATTCTTACAGTGTTCAATGGAAATAGATGGATGTGAACCAGCAAGAGTGTATGTTAAATTTAACAGGATTTGAGGAAATCATATGGGTCACGGTAGACTTTATGGTAGCACAAGACTGTGTATCTTGCTATGGAGGAAGCAACAATAATTGTTACCTAAGGATGAGGTATAGGTATATAAGGGAATCATGTTAGCAGTTAAGGGAGTAGGGATTGTTGGTTTACATGTTTCACATCAGCAACAACTATCACATAAAAAGAAATTTATTTTGCCTATTTTTCCTCTATAAAGACTTGTTCTATACCCAAGAAATTAACATGTTTTGGATTCACAGAATGTAAATGAATTCAATTCCATTCAAGTCAGTTCAGTTAAGTTCAATGGAATAATTATGAGAAATAATTTGCTCTACTGTAACAAGATATTTACTCTACAAAAGAGATTTTTTAGAATTATAACTGATGCACAAATTAGAAATTCACGTAGATGTCTGTTTAAGGGATTAAGAGGTTTTACATCTTCCATGTAAATACATATTTCATGAATCAGCTTTACTGTAGATAACTAAGAAAAAGTTCACACAAATTCATCTGCACATAGTGCAGGTTAATACATGGAATAAATACCGTCTTCATAAACCAGTTGTCAGACTTTCTTGATTTCGGAAAAGTACATACTATGATGGCATCAAAATATGAGTGTTCAACCATCTATAATGTAGACTCACTATTATGATAAATTTAATGGCTCAATTTAAAGCAGCATTATGAAGATACTAAAATACATACTCATTTCAATCTTTTGATGAATTTATTGTGTTAAAAAATGATACAGTCTCATTATCAGCTGGGTAGAATAAATTTGATGTAACATTTTAATACTGTATGTGAAATACTTTTAATATATTTTGTTAGTATAAATTTTGTATTCTTATTACTTAACACACTACTGTAAATTTGACTAAATCTGGATTAATGGAATGTGTAACATATGTGTGCATATATGTATATAAGATGTATCATTGTATGGTCCACATCAATGGGTTGATATTTAAATCCTGATAGCAAAGAAAGACTTAACAAACCTGACTTCTTCCAAAGTAGAAATTTCTTCTTGCAGTGACTTCATATCCTCTTCTTTCTGCTGCAACAAGGCAATGTGTTCCTCCAAAGCTAAGTTCTCCTGGTTAAAACAATGAGGGAAAAAATGTAGAACTACAACTAAGCATAGGCCTTAACAAAACCACCACTTTAGTGTAATGGAAATTTCACAATTTTGATGCACTAAACCTACATGATAAATTGCTGAAAAACATGAACATTTTTCAATTTAATACTGAAATTCAATGGTAACTACATGTATAACTTTTTAGTATGAAAAAATCTCAGCATTCAAGTCACAGAGTGTAATTGTGTATTTCATGTAATTCTCTGAATAAACAGTAAATATTTCCCTAACTGTTATTAATTGGTTGTTCTTTGTAATGGAGAGCACATATGTTTTTGTGAGGTAGAAACTGACATCTTAAATATTGGTTGGATGAACTTCATTATTCAAAGGTTTAAGACAAGTTTCTGTTTTAACCCCTGGTTTTTGGCACATTCCTTACTTAGATTTGCACTCTACTGATGTTTTCTTGTAAGGTTGTCTAGTTTGTAATTCTGCAATACAGCCCAGTATGGCCATAAATAAAACTAAATATGAAAGCTATAGGAGGTATTACATAGTCCCATTGCTAGCTGTTTACTCGTACTTGTAACTATGCCATCTGTTGTGAGGATTATGCAAATATGCTATGGGTCCCTCATGGAGAACTTAGTTCACATTCAGAACTGAGCAAAGCAATACTGCAGGGAACAGTTGCCTCTTTTGTTTATTAATGTGACTAACATTAGTGGTGCCGGTCCCAGTGGCCGCGTGGTCTAAGGCGTAGGTCTACAGCTGCTCACCTGCTGTGATCATGGGTTCAAATCCCACCCAGGGCTTGGATGTTTGTGTGCTGTGAATGTTGTGTGTTGTCAGGTAGAGGTCTCTGTGACAGACTGATCATTCGTTCAGAGGAGTCCTACCGAATATGGTGTGTCGTATGTGATTATGAAACCTCACAAATGAGGAGGCTAAAGCCCGCTAGACGGGTGTAAAATACAACCCCCGATGGTGGTTGTAGCACCAGAAAAAAAAATATTAGTGGTGCAGACACAGAGAAAAGGTTTATATAAACCATGCATTTCAGCAGTATATGTCATCAGTTCCTACCACTGAGATTGAACATTACAGCTGCATATATGATCAAGACCATTAGAAAGAATTCTATGAAATTTATAAATACATCACATTTCAAAATGCATCCAAATACTTGTGACTATACACTCCAATAGGTGTTGCGATTTTCTTGTACCTGTAAGAGACTAGCCAATTGATCTTCCAGTTCTGATACTTTTCGCTGTTCCTTTGCTCGCTGAGACCTTGATTCCTGGAGCTGCTCTAGTAATCTAATTATTTCCTCATCTTCTGCATTGTCTTTCATGTCTACACCTTCATCTCCAGTCTGTAAGCACAGTGCTTTCATCATATAAATATCATTATGGCACTAAAATGGCCATTTTTATACAATGTTGCTAAACATTAAACAAAACATTAATATGCAAAAATAAAAGAGTTAAATTTAAGAGTAGGCAGTTTTAATGTATGTTATTCACATAGAAATACATTTTGCCACCAAGTCTTTCTCTGTATAATCACAAAACCCTCTGTTGAGAGAAAAAATTGGAGGTCTGTGTGAGATAAATAATATGTATAGAATTTGTTTAAGGAAAAGAAAGTCACAAAGGTTCCTTTTATCCAAGTCTCTGTCAGAATATCCCTCTAACACCCTCGCTTGTTCCTCCCCACAACAAATGTGACATCCAAGACATTCATGGTCACAACTTCTCAACCCAGTCCTCTTTGAAGGACTGTTACTTTATCCTGAACCAATTTTGCTTATGGCTGCAGATATCTTTGCTACTTTGCTAATATTCTTAACATTTTTATTGCCATGCCAAAGCTAAGACAGAGACACCTAGGTCTAAAATATTGGGTCTTGTTTTATGTGGATGTGAAAACCAAGTATCTGAGCAAATAACATAAAATGATGTCTTTTAAAGTGGTAAGAAAGATATCAGAACATACAACAGTGATGTAACAGAAGACTGAAGATTTGTATGCATGTTTGTGTTTGTTTTTAAGTTTGTTTATGGATTATTTTACACTGCTGTATATGTGTGAATGTGATAATGAACCCTTGGGTTCCATAAAATGCAGGGAATTTCTTGAATAGATGAGAACTGTTTAGCTTCTCAATAACAGCTCTGCTTCATGGAGTAAGTAAGTAAGTAAGTAAGTAAGTAAGTAAGTAAGTAAGTATGTATGTATGTATGTATGTATGTATGTATGTATGTATGTATGTATGTATGTGTGTATGTGTGTGTGTGTGTGTGTGTGTGTGTGT
>JGI20166J26741_11784473_pt1 | contig 21070 bp, 10 predicted proteins | sample TergutCu122P5_FD_26741 | JGI IMG/M metagenome (IMG submission 26741)
GTACGAAACTCGATCAATTCCCAATGTTGTAATGCCAAGACGGTACACAGTATGACTACCTGAAACCACTTTACAAAGGGGTATGCTGGGCCAATTACATTGAAACAAGTTTTTATGATGGTATATGCAGCTTTGAACTGTGGTTCTGAAGCCCTCATATTTCCGAACCACGTGAGAAATGCCAAGGCCCTTAGTGTACCACTACTGGTCTGCCGTATTTAGCGACCGTAACATGTACTCTATAAACCTACCTCTAACTGTGAAGTATTTACAAATTGTATGGAATTCAAATTTAAATAAAACATGAGGCAGTAAAAATCAAATTAATGTTATGATGCGACGGATGTGCCAGCTCAGCGAATCATTTCAACACAGTTCACGATGAACACCTGTGAATGTCACAACCCTGGGCCTGTACCGACAAATCATTCGGTTCCGGGATTAACCTACTTTCTTCATTCGCTAATCGTGCTACTTCTCTCCCCACCTTCGTCAGCGTTATCTCCGCACACGTTCCCATTCCACCCACTCTACGCGCCAGCACAACTGTTGTCTACAACAAAGGTATTTCCGTGACATCTCACTCCCTATGTCGTCACGGAAATACCCCTGTCGCGGATGGGAGTGCGCTGGCGGCCATGTTGAACCCGGATTATGCGCTCCTTCCTGGGGCAAATAAAAAAAGTGGGGCGAGTGGTGTACGTAAATTAAAAACTGGTTTAAACCTGTCTTTTCCCTCTTTTATAATTTAACTCCTTCGTAAATTAAAGTTCATAATACCCATGGTCATTTTTGTCCCCTTCGCCCACATGTTATCAGCGCAGTTACACCTAGGCTTCTTCTCCTCCTGTGTACATTCACGGCAGCAGTAAGTACTGCTTTGCCTTTACCTTTGTAACTGAACCATTACCTTATTCCTGGTTTTATTCTTTTTACCATGTTTAAAGGGGTTAAAATTGCCAATTACTGAAAGGGTATTTTTGGGGCCTTAGTCAAACACATCAACAATGAAGGGAGTAAAACACACGCAAATAGAGTATGCCAAAAGGTCATGGGTGTGATACATTTCTGAATGTACATGTCAAACTGAGGAGAAATTGAGAACGATGATGACGATTGAGAAAACTGTATGATGTGGTTCCTTTCCATTCCATTCATTTATTTTCCAATTATCCATTTAAAGGTACAACTTACGGACATGGAAATAGTCGTAATAACCTGATCTGTACTCACCAAATGCTATTTGGGCATTCAGATTGAGGAGAATGAGGTGGGTGGTATGTGTCATATAGGGGAGCACAGTAGCATCAGGGTTTTCATGGGGAAACCTGCAAGTAAGAGGCGTCTCAGGAGACCTACACATTAAGAGGACATTCAGATGGACCATAAAAGAAAAAGGATGGGATGGTGTGGACTGGATTCACATGGCTCATGACAGGGACAAGTGGTGGGCAGTTGTGAGCAAGGTTATAAACCTTTGTTTTCCATAAAATGCAATACTGCTCAACTAAATGAAGAGGTATTAGCATCTCAAGGACTCCACTCCAAGGAGCTGCATGATTGCCAGCATTTACAGTTCCAGGGGACCAATCACATTCATATAGCTAATAAATGCCCTCAGATATAGTGAAGTCAAAGCATTTGGGAACAATCAAAACACCTGAGAACAAAGTTTAAGAAGGGACTGTCTAGCAGACTCAATTTCAGAAATTCAGTCACTCATTTGTTGATTTAATTTTGAATATTTTCAGGTTTTTTTTATGATGCTGTCATTCACCTGTATAGATTTGTATTAGCTTGATACTACAAAAATAACCCAATCAGGCTAGTCAGTAACATGGAGAAAAAATGAACCTGGCACCTTCTACTGCTAGGCCAGTTCATTCATTTATCTTCTCATGCATTATCTCAAACACCTTTAAAAATATCTGATTTTATATACCGGATGTTAAACATGGTATATATCTCTTTCCCTCTGAGGTAAATTGCATGGTTGGATTCAGAATAAAGTAATGGGGAAAATATTTGGATCTACAAGATATAAAGAACGGATAAAAAAATGCGAGGAACTTAATGATTTATAGTCTTCACCTACTACTGTCAGCATGATTGGTCAGAGAAGCAGAAAAGATATGAGCATATTATTAAAATGGATCTTGGAGAGAAATAGTGTGTGATAGTGCTGTCAATTCAAGTGGTTCAGAATATGGTGCAGTAGCAAGCCTCTGTGAATGCCATTTTGGGTCACATAAAAGTGGAACATTTCTGGACCAAGAAAAATACTGTAACATTTAGTCAGTTGTTTTACAACTTGAAGGTACTTTCAAGATATGACTTATGATTTCCTTGCAGACAAGTTTCCCTATTCAAGCACTGTTTTTATCCTCATTAAAACAAAACATGGTGACATTCACGTTTCAAAGTAAAGCATTCTTTTCTAAGTGGGAGTCATCACATTTCAGAGATGTACACATTGGGAACAGAACCATCAAGACATCAAGGTGGACATCACAAAAATACAATGGTTCCATAAAATGAGGAATTTTGAAGAAGGGGGCAGGCCTCAAGCCGCTGTTTATTGCAATAAAGTTGCACTTCAATAACAGTAGGAAATCTTTTTTCTCCTGGGACAACTAATGCTGTCACCTCATCCCCATCCCACCAAAAGGAAACCTGAAAGTCATGTCTTAAATCAGGTGGTAGAAGGAACATGGCAAGGAGGTAGGAAATTGATTTCATCTTCTAACATCACTTATGTCAGAACAAGGACCCCTAGCTATGTCTCAGACAATGGAACATAATGAAAGAGACTGTGTAACTCTAAGAATTTTTGAGTAATTTGAACTTCACTAACATTATTCCTTCTTTTTGTCAGTATCTGTATATGTGAATGAAAATTAAATGGGACCACACTGCAAATATTCAGTTAAATGTCAGTTTTAATTTAACCGAAATATGTAGTAATTAACTGTACATTAGAAGAAAAAAATACTAACTTCCTCACGTTGCCCACAACTTCTTCCCCCAGACTTGTTACTGAAACATATGTCTTTAATCATGACTGGCAGGTCTCAATCACATATGAGCAGTTCAAATCAAAATGAAATAATACAAATTTGAATCTAGTCACTAGAACAGGCAGCATGTTAAAAGCAAGGTGCCTGGGCCAACAGCGTATACATTACTGCTACATGGATGAGAAAAATTATTACATGTTAGAAATAAAATTACAATGTTTCACTACAATTCTGAAAGATGAAAGAAATGTGTTAAAACACCCAAGCACATTATATGTCTTGCAATATATAGATGTGTTCTGTTTTAGACTTCTCATTTACTGGCAGACACATGTACTCTATATCAAACTATGAAGTCAGTCTTCTTTTAACTACAGGATAAAACATTTCTACTCTAAATGACTTAAACACAGAAAAGGAGAAATTTGTAATTTATCAGTACCGGCTAAAGGAGGCAGCTAGTAATAATTATAATGTATAGCTACACTATGTCAATGACTAATCAAAGTTGAAGGGACAGGGAGAATTCTTTGTACATAGTTCTAGCAGTTCTCTGCATTACTTAGCTGAATGAACATACCCCAAGGTCTTGCAGCACCTTGCACATTAGCTCCATCAGTACAAAATTCCTTGAAACATTATTAATAATCAGACTAAAACACACATACAGGTACTCTTCATTTTTGAGTTACTACATGTTATAATGTATAACTGTTATCTCCAGATGGCACTGAAAATCACTTCACAATGGACTATTTCTTCAGTATTCAGATTCTAATCAATTTCATACTGGAAGTTAATAAATCATCACTATGTATGCATCATTTAGAGGTTTGCTGCATTTTATCTACCATAAGAACATTAACGCTAGTCTTTTGGCTGTTAGATGCCTGTCTCTCACCATGGAGGCTTAGGTTTGATCCTAGGCCAGATTATGTGGGATTTGTGGTGACCAAAGTGGCAAAGTGCCATGTTTTCCTCCAAGTACTGCAGTTTTCTTCTGTCAATATCAGTCCACCAGTGGTCCACACTCATATTTCATTCATTAACCGATGATGCTATATAATCTCAGCAATTGACAGCATGAAATGAAGCATCCCTGGTTCTCTCTCTCTAAAGGCTTTCTTCTTCTTACACAATATTAGAATTCTGTACATTCAGTATAATGCCCCACGTTAAATGTCTTTTCCCCTTATTCCACATTATTTACACCAATGTCTATTTTCTGCCAATGCCCTGAGTCCTTGTGCATATCTAATGTCATTTGCAGTTACTAACAGCTTCAGCCTTCTTTCTTCTAGGTGTTAAGCAGTTTATGTGGTCCTTATCCTTAGGTTGCTAGCAACAGCCTAGTTTGCAATGTAAATGAACACAAGTTGACATTGAGCACTCCAGATGATTTACATTCCAATCATGGCTGATGGAGACCCAGTAAGTCTATTGGAACTGTCATAACATCTATAGTACAAAAGGCTAATGTAACAACAGGTGAAAGTATTATATTAATATAGAAGTAGAATAACAATAGTTATTGTAAATGATGTGAATTATGAAAAATAAGAAGACATTTAGCATGTGCTGGTTTAATAAATGTAGAAAACTCTTATGATGTTTAAGGAGAAGAAAGTCATCATAGTACTCATTTTAGTAAGTGTAAATGACACAAATAATTGAGATTTAACACTATTACAGGCAGTCAGCAAATAAGTTTTCATGGTGTACAGTTCTGTAACTAACAAACCTGCAATGTTTATTATTCTGTAGTGTATTGTCTTACATGTCTCAACTACCATTAACCATCTTCAGGGAGATTATTAACACAAAATTCTGAAGATGTCTAATGATAGCCAGAACATTTAGGAGGATACACTATAGAACAATACAAATTGAATAGTGCTATTAATGTGCAATTAGATGGAATAAAATATAAGTTAATATGTGTGTTGCACAGAATATGTACACATAATATTAAGTTAATGAACCTGTGTTGACTGTGATCATATCAGGAAACTGTAACCTACCAATCATTGCGTTTTCAGCACTGAGACAAGGTCTTGGTAGCCACACAAAGATATATCAACACGGAATTCAAAAGCTAAACCCACAATACGATAAATGCCCCAGTTGTGGCAGGGACTATGTGGAAAAGTAGTGGGACAGCAGTACAGTTAAATCTAAACTGTTCTTATTAGAGGTGAAAATAAAGAAACCAAAATATATGAACAGTAAACATATTTTCTGACCAAATCCCAAACTATATGCAGTATATTAATCTTCCATTATGAAAATGAACTGTGTGTGTTTTGACAACATATTGTTTATGTTAAGTTGGGTCATGAATGATAATGCCACCGGTAAAATGATGTTTAAGATTTAAATCTATAATTACACTTCAGTGCATTCAGCAAATGATAGAGAAATGAAACATGAAAAATATAAGAGAAGTAGCAAATATGTGTTCAGAATTATGTAGAATTCATTTGGCATGGGCACTATTACCACATGTCTTTCAAATCACAAGAAGTTGAAGTGATTCTACACATAATATGGCAGTCAGATGACAATGTCAGTACTCTACATTCTATTTCAAGTACAGATTCCTAATGTTAGTTCTTACTACCTACAAAAACTACGTATGTGTGCTATTTATTATTTTGTAGTATCCCACTTTCATAGCTGCATACTGCATTTATGTTAATTACATTAGAAACACACTGTTATTAAAAAAAATTCAGAATATTTTTAAAGTTTTGCAATCTGATTATATCGTTTTGTTTTCCTGTTGCATACATTAACATGCACAGTCACGTAAATACACATACATAAATATATACAGTACATACTCCAGGAACAGCTTCATTATTTACATAAGCCAGAGAGGTGCTTGTAAATGTCAACTTTGTACCTGAGTTCTTTGTATTTACCTCATTGTGGCACATTTTACTGACATCACACTTTACACTGATGCCCACAACAAACACTAATGTAGTAACAAGCATTAAAAAAGTGTTCAAGGAACAATTTCAAGACAACTACATAGTCACATAGCATATGTTTCATCCCTTATGTGTATTTAATGCGTACATGTGTAGGCCTATTCTGAAATTATAAATTGACCATGTCTTTGTCTCTAACCTCAAATATCTGTTGAGCATCATGAAATTAAGCAGTTCCCAGCAGCATGTTACAAAGGAAATAACCGGAATCATACAGGGGTTATGTCAAGGGAAGCTATTCAATTCAGTATAGAAATAAAATTTGAAAACCATCATACGAGACACACACATCATTTTCTGCTCAATATAAATGACATAAAAAAACACAGGACTGTGGCTGCCCACAAAGTTACATTTGGAAATAATATTAAAATCTGAAACTAAGTTTTAAATTTGTTTAAAAACGGTAATAGCAGCAGTAGCAGCAGCAACATCTTACATTTTCAACCATGTTTGATTGTTTAAATTAGAAAAATATCAAATCTTATACCAAAAATAAACATCCCATAAATTACTAAAATTGTGTTTAGTGCTGCAGGAAGTTATATATTTGTAGACTGGACAGTTTCCTTCACTCAAACCCATATTAGTTTTCATGACACTGGGCAAACAGGAAATTTCTGTTTTTGACATTTTCTCTGTCACGTGGTATACATATCCATCATATCCATCTTTCTTGTGTAAAGGTTTCCTATCCATTTGAAAAATAGTGTTTTCTATCATGACAACTTTTAACCCCATATTGGAAGACAATTCATTCACAGACGTGTCATTAAATTTTAACATGTACACCCAGTTTCTTTTACAGAACACCCTAAAACTTTGTAGGTATGCTAATGAATAAAAGTATATATATATTGGAATTAATGTAGTTGAAAGTGCTACACCAAAGATAATGGTGTAACTTATTGTCTGAATCATTACTGACTGAAGATAAAAGCAAAATTACAAGTCTTATGTCTATATAAGGAATTAACTATGGGTTGGGACCCATCTTTGCAACTCTCTAAGGAATGTGAGCCAGACTCATATTTCCCCTACATTTCCCCCAACTTCAGTCTGCAGTCACAGAGCTGAGTCCCCGACTATATGTATTATTCTCTGGGTGTGTGAAGGTCTGTACAAGTTGGCTAGTAACAAAGTAAAAATTAAGCACTGTGGAATGAGATCTGTAGTCAGTCCTACAGAACATACCGATGAGGAATAAATATTGATTAATCTGAGTACGAATTAACAGATAATGAATTATTTTGGAAATGAATAAAGAGAATTTGGCTTCACTTAACAATATGTAATGACACCAGCTAAACCAAACTAACTCCATGTTAGAGACAGGCAATGCCCCTCAGAATATATGGCTGAAGTACATATACTAATTATACAGGACTAGCAAGTATGAAATGTTAATGTGTTTGCATCATCTCTGACAACAGATTTTTTGCCTTTCACCTATGTGAATGCAGACATGTGCTTATTTAAGCGCTACCCCATTTATGTATTTGACATAACGGGCAACACTAAGTCACAGAGGAGAAGGAAACAACAGCTGTCACACCTTTCTCTGAAAATGCATAATTTCTTATCAGTACAAACATATCTCAAGTTATGCAGCATTTACCTAAACTGCTGAGTCTGGAGTCAACCTGACTGCAGTGGTTATGCAGTTATATACTAATTGGGTGAGCATTTGTGTGTGTTACAGGTAGGTAATGAGTTAATTGGTACTAAAATTTTAGTTCCCCATATTAAATTAAGAACAGTTAACCATACACAAAAAGAAAATAACATTTAGTTGTACAATTTTCCACTGAGATAATCTTTAAATTGGTCCAAACTTGTCAAGCCACACATAAAAAAAAAGTCCATTAGGACATGAAGAAAATTGTTCAAATTTATGCATGACATTAAAATTCTCTCTTTAGTTACATACTTCAATGTCAACTGTTAATAATTAAAGAGAGAAAAAATGTAATAGATATGTTATGGCCTATAAGGATATATTCTTAAATAATATTCATGAACTTTCCTGTCTTTGCATTTGGAAAAAAGCCTGCATCCATCCTATATGCATGTTTTCCACTATTCCTCCCACCCCTATTGTGATTCTTTCAAGTCCTAAAAGAAACAAAGAATGGCAAATGTATATAAAAGTAGAGATGATAACTGGATTTTGTTTTAACAAAATTCTAAAATAAATGAAGTGTCAAAAAAAAAACTGCTGCCTGAACATGATTTCTAATATCTCCACATGTGACCTGTGTTGATCTTCCTGACCACTGTCAAAATAGGGCATGGCATGAAGTCCATTTTTAAGGTGGGGGCACCCAGAGGGCAGATCTATTACTCAAAGTTATAGTGACCATGGAAATGATGGCATGCTAAGGGAACCAACAGCTTGTGGGATCTGAAACACAGGATGGGGTGGGAAGTTTCAGTCTGACAGCAGAAAAACTGCACACTCAGAACTTTCCAAATGGGAGTTCAGCATCAAAACCTCAGATCACCAGATCCCCAATGCTTTATATATAGTACTATGCACACTCTACTACAAGCATAAACATTATTTTTCAAGCATTAATGTTCTTAAGGTGACAAAATGTTTCCATCAAGCATCTGGAAATGAAACTGTAAGCCATCTCTTGGTTGACCAACACTAAAGCAAAGTGCCATACCTTGGAGAACCATGATCAAAATTACAAGAAAATGCCATAACTCACTAACAGATTCTAAACATCTTACACATTTGCAAAATTCTCAATGCACTTTTTGCTAATTCTTGGGTTCCATGGAATCGTTGGCGGTTACCTATGTAATGCTTTCGGCTATGCAGAACATTGATCTCAGTCCATTAGTCACTAAAATTACATTATATGAAATAATATTCAATATTACCCTTCAGGCAGTATACAGACTACCAAAAAATATGTACAATTGAGGGAAGTGTCAAATCTAGGAAATAAAAAAAAAACATAAAAAGAATGTGGGCTGATTTAAACCATAACTTTGACAAGTCATTTAAAATATGTATGCACATTTGAACACAATGATAATGTAAATGTAAACCTACTAACCTATGTCACATGTTTCTTTAACCAGTCCAGTCATATTTATCTTTTATTCTTTCTCGAGTTGTCACTTGTTCACTTTCAACAATATAATGATACAGTGTGTTCATTTCTCTGAGCAGACAAGTTCTCTCAAATGACAGTCAAAAACTTTAACATATACAAATATACATATTTTAATCCTTGAATTGAACAGCCCCAAGACTTCTCTGAATTTTCTGAAACATAACAATGTAAACATAAAATATGGTAAATTTCTACTGCCTTGCCTCAAGAAACATGAAGTGCAAATTTGGGAAAAATGTACATATAAATGTAAATCATGAACACATAAAATCTGAGCGCAAAAACCCAAAGTTTCACTGTATATAAACTTTATATACACCATATTATATATATATGTATAAAACACTCCATCACCAATTCTGAATGCAACTGTACCATTTAATGTCCCTTGCTGTTTTACTCAATAATAGTGGAAAAGCAAATGTTACTTTGTTTTGTAGTTCTAAAACTAGATGTGGTGATAACAGTGGCGATTAGGATTAATACATGTGGCAAGTAAAGGGCAAGGCAGGAACAGTGTCTTTTGGGGATATGAAGTAAATCAAGAAAATTCTCTTATCCTTGATCTGAACTACAGACTTTCAAAACATAATTAAACCATGTTTGTGTAATCTTATTGAAAAAAGAAATTACACAGTGTCATATCCTAGGACACAAATTTTCACTTTAGGTCAAAATGAAATCAGAACAGATTAACACATATAGTGACAAACTGGTCCACATACATGCTTATGAATTACTGATAACCCTAACACAAATTTTCTGTTTGCATTGCTTGTGTAACCTATTTTTCTTTTCAATGCTGGATCCTGTTTGTGTTCCAGATACATTCAGTGAAAACAGTCATACAGCTTAGGAGTCTGCTATACCAATTGCACCCACTACATGTTTCAACTGAGTGAGTTACCATGAGGTGGGACAGCACATGGAAGGTATAGTCTGTTAATTGTATTACTGAAAGTATTTAAGAATAGATGTATCATGTCAACTTGAATAAATATTATAATAGTAAGATGAATGTAATATTATGAATAAATAGCATAAATACAGCATATCCTCAATCTAGCCAATCTCAGATTTCACAGATAAAATTTTATTCACAAGTACCAGACCAATGTGGAAGAGACTCCTCAAGTTTGTAAACATTCACCGATTGTGAAAAAAAATATGAACCATTTTTCTATTTGTTTTCACAAAATTTGTTGGCAACATTGTTTTCCAAAGAGAGACTTTCTTTACACACCATGGAATTTTATGTACCACCTACCTGCACAGAAAATGAGACTGATGTTCTTCATAATTTCATCTTCATTTTTATCTTTGCAGTGACCATATGCATCTGTAGAACATTTGTGATAAACTTTTTTTTTTGCATTAAAGTTAATAAGTATGATGCATGAGATAGATGCAAAGACATCTCAAGTGCATTTAAATGTAAACCAAAAGCCAGAGTTAACCAAAAGGCTAAGTCTGGTGTACATGTTGCAGCCACATTTATGGAGTAAAGCATGATAAAGCAAATGGTGTCCAATATTAGAAAAGCAAAGTTACATTTTCAGAAATATTCATTATTTTTTTATATAGGAGACACTTGCTGTTATGCCAAATGTGATGTGGTTTTGTACTTCCACCCCCCCCCACCCCTTGAAGAAGGGGGGGGGGGATTTTTTATGGGGTTTTAAATAAACTTTAAAATAAGGGAAATTTGGGTTTAATGGGCACTCCCTCCACCCCTATTAGTCTCTTACATCGAGGGTCTATTGTATCAATTACTTGATTATATGTTCTGTGATTGAGATTTATAAGGTTCATAAACCCAAACAGTCTATGTCATTGGTGGTTGGTAAATCATCAATATCTTGGTGAATGTCCTTTGAACAAACTGTCTAATTTTCCACACTACATGGCTTCTATAGTGTGATTAGGTCCAGATATACTTCTATATAAATAAGTGATGCATTCAATATGGGCTGTAATACATCTGAATACAATGACGACGTTACAAAAAACCACTTAACAGTGGAAACTCACACAATGCAGACAAACAGCATTGTTCCACATACCATTTATTTAGCCGGCGACCATGTGCATGGACTCTTTTATGTTCATAAACTTTAACCTTACCAATAAAAATGCTTGTAAACAATGAACTGTTATTTTCACTATTTTATCATAATACTCAATGAATATTACCATATTCATATTTATTTTAATGGACTAATGGTTGATCCAACACTTGGTAGTTTTAGTAATGCAATTAACAGTCCATCTAGCCTCCTTGTATTGTCCTATGCTCACATGTGTAGTTTGTGCACCAACTTCTAGTTTGTGATATGAACTGTGGAACCTATTCAATTTTCCATACTGAGAAAATGTTTTATTCAGTCAATGGCCCTTTTGACACTACTGTATGTGCATACTTAATGTTGTAAAAACTAATATTTACCCTGGAAATTTGTGTTCTAAAGATGACTACGTATGATAAATTACAGTGTTGTCTTCCTTGGTACCAGGCATGTTATTCGACTAAGCTGATACTGTGCACAAGCCATGTGCAAGGTAGCTGCAGGAACAAACTTACAGTGATGTCCCTGTATATTCAGAGCCTTCAAAACATGATGTTATGTACTCTTCATTGCTTAACAGTGACAACACAAGAAAACACTACTAGTTATTAAATAATTACCAATCTCTTTGAAAACCGAAATGTTCACATTAGATGCTGTGCTTGAAATGCACCCATAGCACTATCATGGTTATGTTAACCTGTAGATATAATGAAGATGATTACTACTAATACAACATGATGGGAAGATGATGATAATATCTATGAGACAGTCCCTCTTACTTGCTTAATCATCAGTGGCCACGATTTATTGGTGTCCATTAATAGCATATTATTATATCACACACTGATTTCAATTACCAATTCATTCATGTACATGTTTCAGTTAAAATCATGCATCATGTGTTTCCTTTCCTGTGAATGAGCAGTACATAACTTGTTATAAATCCAGCACACACACTGATTTTTGTTATTGCACTTTCTTGATTTTGATTCTGAGCATATTTTTCTGCATATAAACAAATTGGCTTTCATAATAAAAATAAAAAAAAAAAAACATAAAAATAATAATAATAAACATATAAACAGTCATATATGTAAGGTCAAAGAACAAAGTAATTCCCATGTTCACTAGGAATATGTGAATTTACAATGAGAAGGTCCTACAGTTTTATACTAAGTACAGCTCAGCATCAATATCTGGCTTTAACATGTGTCATATTTTCTGTCAATGCCAATATTTCAGACCATACATAAGACTCCAAAATTTCTACAGCATCTTCCTGTTGATCACGACTATGACTATATATTTATATTTACCTAATAATCAGATTTATATACGTATTCACAAAAGGATCGGAACGATACCATATTTACAATATGCAGAATACCCGCAAGTGCAAGAAATTTGAGGGAAAATAGGTTTTGAGATTTGTTTGTTTGCCTTGTCTGGCATAGTGGTGATGCTACAATAACATCACGGAAGAAAGGGTATAACTGTATTTATCTTTTCTACTAAAACATCAACACTGCTGGAACTCACACGGACACCGACAAATTGATTATTATGGAACTGTTGCCCTGCCTCAACCAAATGGTTGACCAATGGACGAGGGGCAGAACTCTCTTACATTACCCAGCTACCACAGCATTCGCAGATGAAGGACAATAAAACAAGTAAACAAAAACCTTCATGCCACATTCATTGCATTCTGCCCTAATAAGATCACAGACAGCACGGGAAAATAAAAGCACAAGACACATCTCTTGACCAACTCTGAACAATCTTGAGTGTAAGAATGAAACTGTTACAATGTCTTCATGAGTAGGGGTTTTTTTTTTTCATTATATAGTTTGTTTTTACATACAAACTGATTTCATTGGACCGGACTGAAACCTTTTAACATGATTCAAGTTCTTTGTTGGAAGATGAGAAGTCTTCTTTCAAAAGAAGAAAAAGAAATTCAACACAAGAACTGGAAAATTTCACATCTTCTTGAGACAGTCACCTACACAACCACTTCATTTTCTCATGAAATCTCAGCATCCACAGACATATATTGTTCCTGCAGAGAATAACATCAATAATAAAAAATATATCCACACACAAAATCCATTTTTTGCACTGTGCATAGAAACATACCAGTCATTACACGGACAGCCCAATAAAGTGACAAAAAAACTTGCACTTATACTTGTTGCAACTGAATCACTTTGAGCTAACTGCTCAAGCTATATATATATATATATATATATATATATATATACACATATATATATATATATATATTTACATTATTACTGCATTAATACATAAAAAATCATTGTATTTCAACAAGTCATGCTAAAGGGTCCACTGTATGAAAATAAAAATTAAATGTAGCTAAAAATCAGTCAAAATTCCCATTTTGACATCAGAGAAATTACACTTAAAACTGAGGTTACAAAAACCATTGTATTTATATATATTCCTTCAAGTTGAAGTACTTAAACTTAAATAACTTCTGTTAACAGTGTAAAGTGTCACTGGGAGCACAGAAATTAAAGAAAAGTATCTCCCTCTCAGTCACCTTTCAGTCAGCCTGTATGTTTGTTCTAATACACAAACTACTATCATGCTTGTACTACTTATGATAAATTCTGAACAAGGAGTTCTGTACTACAATTTATACATACAGAACTTCAGGAGTGCTGATCTACATTGACAGATGTTGACTGGAAAATACTTCCTTCCTTTATTATGACACTGGATTGAATTAGCAAAATGAAGTGGGCTTTAGAGGAAGAAACAGTTGATAAACATTCAAATCCAATACATGCTGGAAGCTTCAGAATTACTGATACATTCTGACATAATTTAATTATGTTTTGGTGCACCAATACAGCAGATCCAAAAAAAAATTGTTAAAAAGTGTTCTAAACAGTTCAGAACAATTAAAAATCATTCTTCAACGTGAATCAGAAGTGAACTGACGATCTAAAGACCCCTTATTGGCTATTATCAATTCCAAATGCAACAACAAATTAAATTCATAGCCATTTTATGAACAAATACACAGTAAACCAAACCTCGTTTTTTGCAGTATGCACCAGTGTATGTACTGGCACTCTCATTCACTTGTCATTAACTCAGTATGTCCCCCCACCCCACACTAGACACAAATTCCAACAGGTTTCTCTGCAGTTACTCCAAATGCTTCTTAATGTTTGTTCAGTGTGGAGGCACCTGGAGACAGAATTTTGTTACCCCTAGTGATAGGGTAATCATAAGAATGGTGGTTGGTACTGGGGTGTACAGCTAAATGTTGGCTCTGAACCCCTTGAGGGGAGGGGGAGATGAGGCTAGTATTTTTCACATTCCCATGGTGTTATTTTTGGCAGAGGTGAAAGTTTCAGTGTGCAGGTGAAAGACTTGCACACTGATCTCACTAAGGATTCAACTCAGAACCAAATGCAGTAACAATTACCCCTAGACTACCAGGCCCTCTCACACATTTTAGATGTAATAAGTTGAACAAAGGTAAATATTTTGATCTTTCAAGGCCATGCTGGCCTAAAAAAGATAGGATGCCAGAAAGGAAGGATACTGTCTTCTGAAGAAAGAATATTGGAGAGGGAAGTGTCCAGCAGATGGAATAAACACTTTAATCAGGGCAACCAGGGTCAGATGTGTCATATTTCATAGACATAGGGCTAGTAACAAAGGAGGCAAGCAGAACCATTTACAACGCACAGGCCGCCAGCATATTGCTCACCAAGATTCCAACTATGATGAAAGTAGTGCTTCTGACATATACAGCACTTAACAAGACAGGCACTATACATATAAGGTAACACTGAGACATGCTTGTGCAACCATTGTTGCAGTAGGAAAGCAATAAGTATTACATATTCTGAGTGTGTGTGTTTGTAGCCTTAGGTATACAGTGTGATGTGTGAATGCACCATATTGTTATCTGTGGCCTCTCTGGTTCTAATATATTCTTCCACATTATCTAAAAAATGCCATGATTTTCAAGAACTGAACATAAAAGGTGTGTTTTGAGTTTCCCTACAACTTTTGTCTGAAACATTTTTCATTCTAGGAATTGAGATATGATCAAAAATGTACATTGGTCTATGTGAAAAAGTACCTGTTATTCATGTCCGATTTTAATGGAAGTTGGATTTTCTTGATGGATTTTCAAAAAATACTCATATATCAAATTTCATGAAAACCTGTCCAGTGGAAGCTGAGTTGTTCCATGTGGACAGTTCGACAGACATGGCAAAGCTAATATCTGCTTTTCGCAATTTTGTGAACGTGCCTGATACCTACTACACCCTTAAAGTTACCTTATGTAAAATGAAACCGAAAATTCACTCTATTATAAAATATGTATTTTGTATTTGATAATGTTCCATTGACAAGTTCAAATAGTGTTTTTGAAGTCACATAATGGTGCACAATGTTTGTGAGACAATGATGTGCATCATGCTCGGCAGTATACAGAGTATATTTGATCTATTCCTAAAAGTAAAATGTAATCACCTTTAATCTTCAAACTGATAAAATGTAAAAATATTCATGATACTGTGATACAGTGACACATTTTTATACAACTCTGGTATCCAAAATTTAATATTTCAATTTATTAAACTGGGCAGAGAAATGTACTGCTTACTCAGTGTGACTTGGCAACAAACACAATTTTTAACACCTGACATCACACAAAAAAGAAGGGAAACCTAAGTATCGTAAGCCAGTACCTAATATGGGGGTTGCTTCGGATAATATTCTTCTCTAAGACAGATCATTAATTTTGAAAACTGCAATATGCAATACAAGTCTTTGTTAATGAGGAAAAAATTTAGTTCTAATGCACACAATTGTATTTTGTCAGATGTACAGTACCTAAAGACCTACCATACTGTGAGAATATAAATACACATCTGCAGACCACTGTTCACTTGCAAAATTCAACAACCAATTTCCCCCTCTTTCAGAGTGTGTACCATCAGCTAAATGAAAAGCAACAGCATTAACAACAATATTCAGGTGTCATACTGTTTATGTAACAAGGTTCAGTTAAAAAAGAAAGTCGCAATATCTACATAAACACACCCACTTCATAATACTGGATTTATGATTTACTAAGAGTCCCTTTTGTAAACTACACTGACAGGAAGTAAAGTCTCTGTTCTTGACAGATGACTGTTTTACTGTGACTATAAAGAGAGGGTTTGTGATGTTGAGTCCCAGTGATGGGCTGAAGTCCAAATTATTTAGTCCACATCTTCAAGAAGCAACCATTTCAAGACCTGTAATTTAAAACCAAACTCGGTGTCAGGCTGTGTGTTGAATGGTGTCAGTTCTTCTTTCTACGTGTAGTCACATCTGCTTCGATGGGACTTATTCTTGGGAGCCCTCGCCCGAGTCTGAAGGTGGTGGTGGTGGTGGTGGTGGTGGTGGTGATGGTAGTGGTGATGAGGGTAGTAAGTCAGACTCAGGCTCTTTCTCTAGGCTCTACCGCCTTGCTGCACGCTGTCCATCTACCATGTCCTCAGATTCCTCATTATTTGGGGCACGAGCTGTGCCATGAGCTGAACTTAGGGCATTGTGGCCATGTGTTATCTCATATTCCATCACTTCTTGGTATATGAGTTCCTTCCACTGTTCCACTGTGTGTTCTCGCTCATCCACTGAATGGTCATATGGGCCAGGTGCAGGCTGTATGATAAACAATAGAATTAACTACAGTCAACACAAACTCACCTATATTCACTAACATATTGATCTACCGTTGAGTAAATACACACCGTTCACTGCCTAGTATGGAGGGAAAATACCAAAAGGCAGTGCACTCATTGCAAAGAAACACGGTCAGGGTTATGATTGCTGAATATATCAAAAGAACTCCACAGTATAAAGTAAAAATGCACCATAACCATAACCACTACAGACTCAAAGATATACTGGTACCTACTGCAACTGCACTGACATACTTAAAGAGCAATATAAAGTAATGGTCAAAATAATGGTCAGTTATCATTTGCCACAAAAAAATCTGCAAAACAGTCCCAACAAAAACCTAGGAAAGCCCCCGATCATAAAACAAAAGGGTCAAAACATAGTATCACAAACTATAATAAGATGATGGTTGTATCACACAGTAAACATTGCCTATTAACAAACTAATTTCTTTCATCATATTTCATAAGCACTTTAACAATGTGGTAGCTGTCAGACGATGTTAAGATAATTTTAAGAAAACAGACCTGCTCTGAAATACTTCATCATATTTTTGAAGGACTACAATGCAGCACAAATTATACATACTTCATATTAATATTGCTAGTCAGATCCAAAACTCAAATTAATTTTAGGTTTTAACTGTCATTATTTCAGAAATTCTCAGTTTGAAAAACAAAAGTACAGAATATATAACGTTTGCAGACAATGTCAATTTTTTTTATATAGTGAATATTTAATTATTACAGAGATTATATTAAAAGTTGGTTGAATAATGACAGACAAATGTATATGTCTGCTGTAAAGCACCATCACATTGTAAGATGTAAGAACTTATATATAGTCAATAAAAATTTCAAATATGACAGCCAACCTTCACAAAAACTTTGTGCAAAGTCATTTGACTCGTAACTTACAATTCACACTCATGTTTTTTGATTATAAGTTTGAAAATATGAACAAGTCACTCTAGTTTAACAGAAAACATGTTTATACAAATGATAATTTTGTGAAATTCTGGTATTTAAATACATGGGATCATCTCAAACCCTAAATCTCAGTTAGTTTCATATTTACTTACAAAATCTTGTTCAGAAGGTTTCAAATAAAACAGCTGTATTCAGAGAAATAAGAATTTTATTTTATTGATACAAGTAACACAGCAAAAGTATTGACTTATCTTACCACAGCTGTGTATGTACGAAGTTCAGTTTGAACCAAATTAATAGACCAGTATTAAAAGCAGCTCTAAAAAGTGAATAACTGAACTTTTAAAAAAGCAGAACACTTACAGCATTCACTTCTCCCTCATCGTACCACACGTTGATGTAGGGATGCAACAAAGCTTCATCTACTGATATCCGCTTCTCAGGATCAATCACTAGCATCCGTGACAACAGGTCTCGAGCTTGGCTTGCTGTCAATCAGACAAGCATAATGTGAATTACTTAATTACTCAGATGTAAAATATACTTCCCAAGATCACTAACACACAAGTATACAGTACACAGGCAATTTCTGAACTTTATAAAGCCATATGCCTCTCTCCCTACACAAATGTAAAAAACTGCAGCTATACCATGCTGTTCTGACTGTATTTATTCTAGTATTGATTGAAAAGTAAAGTTTGTATCCTATGTTAGAAAAATGCCTGTAAGTTAGAAAGTTGTATACAGAATAAACAAGGCTGGCTAGTGTTGACTGGGTATAACTGTTTAAAGTGGTTAGAAAAGAGTTCAAACTGGCAAGGGTAATCACTAAATACTGGGTATTTCAACTCACACCAATCATAGCTTTTTTCTTTCTTTCTTTCTTTCTTTATTTATTTAATTTACATTCCATGGATCATTAGGGGTAAATCCCATTTAGATATAGGGATAGTCAACACAGACATGGATGCAACTAGACAAATGTACACACAATATGAATACAAATATGTTATAAGAAAGGAAATAATAGTAAGATAGTCATAATGTGTGTGCTGTAGTAAGCATTTGTCAAAGTATGAGGATAAAACAATTCCAAACATATCAGTCAGTTTAACTTAAATAATATTAACAACATTAACAATGCAATTTTTGTAATACACATACAGTAGATTAGCGAAGAAACAAAATGTAGCAGCAGAAATAGTAATACATTTGTAATCATAATTATATATAAAAGTTGTTGGCAATTAAAAAATTATGATATTTGTAAAATTTTATGTAAAAGTACCAAGATAATTCCTGGAAATCCAGTCAAAATATTCAAGTGAATAGAATGAACCCATCAGAAGAAACCTTTTTAAAGCCAATTTAAAGTTTTTCATATTCCAAGATAAGTTCTGAATATTTTGAGGTAAGCGACTGAAAATTTTTATCCCCGAGTAATGAACTCCTTTTTGATATTTAGTTAAAATTTATTGATGGTAGATGCAGGTCTGATCTATGTCAAGTGTAAATGGTGTGTACTTCAGAGTTTGTTATAAACTCATCTATATTCTTAACTACAAACAATAATAATGACCATATGTACTGCGAGTATAATGGGAGAATGTTTAGTTTTTTAAACAACTCATGACATGATACTCTGTTGCCAGCATTCATAATAATTCTTACTGCCCTTTTCTGCAATTTTAAAATGTTATAACTATCGGGTGAGTTACCCCAGAAAATTATATTCTATGTTATGATGAAAATGTACATAAGAAAAATAAATTGTTCTCAAATTCATTGTAGAGATAACCGATTTCAGAGATCTAATTACATCGCAAACTGAATTTAATTTAGAACTTAGCTGGTCAATATGTGTTTTCCAGGATAGTGTACTATCCAGAGTGAGACCCAAAAAATTTGTACTATAAGTATTAATGATGGGGTTGACTTGATGTCTGATGTGAATGTCAACTGCAAATTTAGGTTTTGTTGTGAAATGCATATAGTAAGTTTTATTGAAGTTTAGTATTAACAGATTGGTTTGGAACCAATTGTTTAATTTCTCAACTACTGTATTAATTTCCTCTTTAAAATCTGTAAGGTTAGAGTGTGTGATAATTATGTTGGTATCATCAGTGAATACAGTTGGTTTAGATATGTCATTTATTATACCCGGTAAGTCATTGATGTATAGAAGAGGAAACAGTGGTCCAACAATTGAGCCCTGTGGGACTCACTGTTTAACTTTTTGCCATTCAGAGAAATACTTTTTGGAATATTTGTTCTTTATTAGTACTCTTTGATATCTGTCATTCAAGTATGATTTTATTAAATTTTGGCTCTACCAGTGATACCACAGAACTCCAACTTAGGCAGCAAGATATTGTGATTTACATAATCAAAGGCTTTGGTCAAATCACAAAAAATACCTGCAACCCACATTTTATTGTTGAGTGCTTGTAAAATATTGTTAATTAGATTATATGAAGCTATTTCAGTAGAGGAATTATTCCTAAAACCATATTGTTCCTTTTCAATGCTTCATTGGCCAAAAACAGTTTTAACTGAAAGAAATGTGGTAAGAACTAGCTTCCAATGAAAACAGCATTAAATATGATGACTTCCATCTCTCATTTGGGTGCTTACCAATGGCTGCAGTTTTTCCTAGTTCTTGCCACAGAATACAAGTATTGTCTGCTGCAGCTGGGGGTTTCAAATTTATACTAGTGCAAACTGGCAGCAACAGATTTTAGTCTTTAACTATAACAGTAACACAATATATTCAAAACAGATGATGGAGAAAAATGTGGTTTGCTGCAAAATTACCGGTTTGTTCAACTTATTACTGATAAAAAACAACTTTAACTGAACTAAAATAAATGTAATTTGTGTCTTCCTGATCGCCTTTAATGTTGGCCTATTATTAGTTTTCTGTATGTAAGGTTTACGTCCTTCACATGTTTTATATGAAAGATGTTCCATAAGAAAGGAACCGTAAGTAATAAAAATTAAATGAGACAACAACATTAAAGATTGCTCATTTATTCCAATGTAGTATCATTATTTTTCAGCATCTTCCCTGAGCACAGTGAAGCACTTGTTCCATCTATGAATGACTATATATTAATTACCAACTTTTGTGCACTGATTATTATTTATTCATAAAATATTAGTCTCCTCTACATGTTTCGGGCCTCAAGTGCTCATCTTCAG
>JGI20166J26741_11787806_pt1 | contig 21025 bp, 25 predicted proteins | sample TergutCu122P5_FD_26741 | JGI IMG/M metagenome (IMG submission 26741)
CAATGTGGAAATGCCGATTTTGGATACGGTTTATTCCATTTTATATGAAAAAAAATCGGCGGTTCCGGCTATACGGAAGTTGACCGAGACGTTCAAGTGAACCCCCTAAATTCATCTGAAGCTACTAAGGGTTCCATTTATAGAAATATTATTGGCAAAAATAAACGGTACAATATGCCCGCCAACTGCGAATAGAAACAATAATGCAAAATATGATTATGCCAATGCTATGAAACAAGGACTTCACATTCGTCCTACAGTAGATATTGATATCAACCATGCCATAAAATATTCCTTTGCTCAGGGGGTAAGCAGCAGTAATAAAGTAATTCCCCCAAATGCCATTTTAGTATATTAGAGATAAGTGCTTGCATGTTCGATAAATGCATTAATTATTTTAAGTAACATTTTAAAATCACCCAATTAACACCTGTTTTTACTTTTGACAAGAGATTAACATTTTCTTCTGTTAAAATTCCGGAATCAATAACTTCTTTAATTTGGCTTGTATCTATAGCACAATATAAAATATCATCTGTCAATAATGGAATGTAAGAAGCGATACTGCCTGCGTCAGCAGTATGTATTGTTTTTTCTGTTTTATCATAAACAGTTACGAATATCTTTCCGTAAAAAAGGCTGAAAAACCAATATGATTTATTGTTTTGAAACATATCTTTTAAATATGCATAATTGCTACTTTTAAATAATTCATGATAATCCCACTTGTTTCTTTCCTTATAAAAATCATCTATATTATTTTCATTCAACGTTTTTTTTCCATAATCCATGACAATGAAAGGAACTATAGACAGACTATCCGTATGTATTTCATAAATTGTATTTGAAATAATTTGAGGAAGATAAAAAAAACGATTTTTAAATGATAAAAATGGAGAGTCTAAGGAATGTAAAGTTTCGATTTGTTGTAGAAGTTTTTGCTTTTTTATTATGCTATCTTTTGATATGGAATAAAAAAAGATACTATCACCCCACTCTTCAGTTGATTTATTTGATATAGCATAAAAAACGTACAAGTCATTATTAAGAGGAATAAAAGCCGATAAAATTTCAGCATTCAAATTATATTTTTCTTTTTTAATGTATTTCAATGTTTTGCTATCATATTTAGAAATATTACCAAATAAAAATTCATATAATGAATCATAAGGATTATATATTAAATTACTTTGACTAAAAAACCATGGGTGGATAAATTCGTATTTTGACTCTTTTATATGTAGAGGCGATTTATGAACAAAATTTCCAATACTATCAAATGAGAATAATGATAATTGTCGTGCATCAAACAACACGTAATTACTTATATTATTTTCATTAACTATTACTTTTTGACAATACTCTACTTTTGATTTTTCGGTTGTTTGCAATAGAATCACTTCAACGTGTGAAAATAAATCCTTGAATTTGAAGTTGGTAGAAATTGTATCTAAATCAATATGTATAGTATCAATACCGGATGTTTTTGCCTCCGATAAAACGGTTTCATTTTTGCTTTCTCTACTTTTACATGTGATAAAAAAAAAGAAAATAATCAAAAAAGAGACATTATTTAAAAGAGTTCGCATATTCAATAAATGCATTAAGCCATAACTGTTATAAAGTAATCTCCCCGTTTCATCGAAAAAAGCATTCATAAATTTTTAAGATTAAATGTTATAAAATTATTCAAAGCAACAACTCCGCCTATCCGGTATCCGAAAAGCAAACCGTAGTTTTACGCCAAGAAAATGAGGAAATATTCTTCCCGTAAAATTGTCCGGATAACCATTTTGATTGTACTTTGATTGGAAAATACTTAAATTAGGTAATGCGGTCGGGTTATCTGCCGAATATTGCAAAAATGGATCGTATTGCTTTTTTCGGTATATGTCAAAGATAGAGTAATCTAAATATATTCCGGTGTAGAGGGAAAAATTATTGGAAATCATCCATTTCATGCCGAGTTCTGCCGAAAGCATGTAAAGCGGATCATCAAAATGAAGCTTACCTTTGGACGCTCGATTTTGAAAAGTACCTAATCCTTGACTTTGAGGATTTTCCAACAAGGCATCGTATTGCGGATAGTAAGCTGATGTTTGGTATGAAGCGCTTGATGATTGATATTGCGAACTTATCGGATATCCTATTTTACCGCCCAGCGAAAAATAAGTAAGATGTTCATCATGTAAAAGAGGGAATTGCAGTTGTAAATACAAAGGAATCTGAATTGCCAAAAGATTTTGTTTTTCGGTATATCCGTTTACCGTGTAACGAAATTCAAAATTTTCCTCACCGTCAAACGATGTATATTTGTCGGAAAACTGACCTATTTTTACCTGCGAATTATACATGGTTACTTCTGCGCCTGTTCCGATACCTATTTTGTCATTGAAAAAAAACGCATATCCTAATCCTGCCATGCCTCCGTATCCGGGAGTCAACTTACTGTCAGGCACTTTGTGTAAATAATAGTATAATGGAGCATAACCGCCTCCGACATATACGGAAACTTCATGTTTTTCCTGATATACCTGTGCTTGACAAGGTATAATAAATACAACAAATGCTATCAAAGGAATATTCTTGATGAGCTTATAAATTTTTTTTCGTTTCATATTTCCTAACTTTTTTAATAGACCTTTATTCTGAAAACATTTCTATTGTTGCCATAAACAATCTTAACAAGGTATAGTCCGGGAACAGTCGGCATTGAAACCGTCAAATTATTTTGGTCTGTTTGAATTGTTTTTTGAATACACCCCGTAATATCAATAATTTGTATGGTTCCTGAACCGGTAGCGCCGCTCTCGATACTGATTGACGCGCCTTTGGCTACGGGATTGGGAAATACATTCATTTTATTCGCTTTTTGTATGGGCGTATAAGGACATGTATAAACCGTATCGCCGTTGAGTTTTATCATTCTTACAAAATATTCGGCTGTAAAATCCAACAAACCGCCTGTATCGTCTTCCGAGCAATAGTCCTGTCGTGTAGCGTTTTTAATCGGCATGCCGTTTCGATACCATTGATAGCCTGCTGAGTCATAAGCATTGGTGTAATTATTGACCAGCAATGTTTTATTCCATTTCTGGATAATTATTCCATCCGGATTTTCACACTGCCCAACAATAACGTCAATTGAATACTGCGATTGGGCGCCGCGTATATCCGTTAAGGTAAAATCCAAAGTTGTATTACCAACAGATTTAGGAGTTAGTGTAAAGCTCGCTTGGTTATCTGTTGATATATCAACAATATTAAGCTTTTGAGGGATAATTGTAAAAGTAAACGCATCATTATCCGGATCGGAAAAAAATTGGTTTATATTGAATTGTTTGCTTTTATCCATAAAAGAAAATACAATCGGTTTTCCATCACCGATATAAGCGGGCGGTTGGTTTTCGGACAAAACATGAATTGTAATTTGTAATTTTCTTGACATATTATATTCATCCGAAGCAGAGAATATAACCGTATAATCTCCTGCATAGCCTTTTTCAGGTGAAATTTTCAAAGTCAATATTGAATCATTTACTGAAAATTGAACAAATTTACTGCCCATTACAGGGGCTATCGTAAACTTGTCGCCTTCCAAATCTTTAACTGTAATTTTTATTTCTGCAGTTTCTCCTTCAATAATGGAAATATCGGTCGGAGCATTAAGAAAATAAGGCGCTTCGTTTAATCTTAGTTCAACAGGCTTTCTTATTACCGGATTTAACGTATCATTTGACAAGATAACTACATCAGCATACCAAGAACCTGAGCTTGCGATTAATCCATTCAGCTTTAATTGGATATATGTACTGTCTTTTGCATTAATCGAACCGGAAGCATTTCTAATAATACTTAGCCATCCGATGTTTCTCGGCGTTTTTTCGGCAGCATACATGAGCCAAGCGCCGTTTGAGTAACCGGCTATTTGCTGTAAATCAACAAACTGACTATTAACCTCCACCCAATATCTTCCTTCAACAGATGCTACTGAATCATTCACGGCACATCCCTGCGGACGTGAAATTTCACCGGGATATGTAAATATCACATAAAAATCTTCATTGGGATACATCGTTACTTCCTTGTCTAAATGGATGTTAAATAAATGCCCGTTGATTCCTTTTTCCGGGAATTGAAATTTAGCAGAACCTTGACTTACCATAACCGCATCTTGTATTGTACTGCCCCCTGCTCGTACTTCCACTTGAATTGTACCTGAAATAACATTTTCCGGAATAAACCATGTTCCAACATCGGATAGGTTGAATCCGTTATTTCCTGCATTAAAATGTGTAGCGACCGTTAAAGGTAAGTTGTCCGGGGTTCCGTAAGCGGTACTTAAAAAAGCCGTATCTACATACTGTATAAAAGAATTATAGTGAGTTGTATCTGCATTATTCATCAAAAGTGAATCCTGTAAAACAACTTCATTTTGCGTTCGTCTATATTCAATGAATGATTGATACTTTAATTTGGAGTCTGCCGAAATATTCCGTACAGGAAACTGAATAATATCAATAACCGGCTTATACATCAAATCCTTTATATGCAATGAATCAATGTTAGCGGTTTGAGCATTTAATCGTGTAACGAATAAAAGCATTAAAACAAATATTGATAATCGCTTCATAACTATCTGTAATTTTAAAATTAAGGTAATAATTTTTTACTAATCCAATAATAGGTTTGACCATTTGAGACAAATTTGTCGGGGTCTCTCAGATATTTATCCAATTGCTCCTTTTTTTGTTTAAAGTAGGTGATAAGATCATTTAACTTTTTATCAGAGATATATTTCTTATTGTTGAGAACATTAATCCTTTCCGTATTCAGAAACAGATTAGAAGTAGGACAACCGGTTATTATTCTCTGAGCATCGGCTAATGTCAATTTCTTAAAAGCTCCGCAATTACATAGCTTAATTGCTTTTAATTCATTGATGTAGGCATCCTTCAATTTTTTCCGAATAGTATTGGTGCCCATATATTTTGGATTTCCCTGTACATCGGTTTGTACCGGAGACATTCCTTGTTTCTCATCATCAGGACAATTACAAGGCATTCTTGTTTTCGGAACGCTTTTCCCTTGATATTTATAATCTACCTCATTAGCGCTCAGATTATTCATAAATTGCAGTATTTTTATCAATTCATCATTGGAAAGCAATAAATAAAAATCTAATTTTTTTTGCGCAGAATCAGGGAGATTAACTTTTTCGGAAGGTAAGTACCAAACAGGTAACTGCTTTTGAAACAGTTTCGGAATTTCCTTGTTTAACATTCGTCTTGAATCATCCCAACGATTGTAATCAACTAATAAAGAATCAAATTTGAAAAGATGATTTCCGACAGTCGCGAAAGCTTTGTAAAGACTGTTTACTAAGTTATTATTGTCCCATTTTATCTCCGATATTATTGTATCCGTACTGTTGGTTAAGATTTCCAAAGGCAAATTGACCCGTTTTTCGGGAAAGCATATCCATCCCTGAAGCATACTTCTTTTAGGAAAATCAAGTGCATAAACATTTTTCTGACTTTCTCGATAAAGATTACTTTGTCGCAGTTGATCTATATAAACAATTTTTTCTCTTTTGTCTATGGATTCCCAACGGGCATAATTGTTTATCATATCATAAATTTGCAGCACAAAATTATTTCCTGAATTTTCTTCTATGCTGTGTATCTGATAACCCAGAATGCGGCAATTAGCGTTTGCTATTCGGCGAACAAGCAATGAATCCGCCCATTCGGAAGGTCCCGTTTCGCCAATTAAAACGATAAGATTGGTTTCATTTTGATAAGGCTCAACCATTTCAACGGCACGTCTCAGTCCTTTCCACGTATTTTGCAGAGCGATCGGCTTATACGACTTTAACCGGTCTGCCACCGTTATAAGAGAATCAACCATTTCCGTATAGCTATCGGTTAAGGTAATCGACTGTACAAGCGGATCGTTTTCCGACGCGCTTTTCTTTTGATATGCCCAAACCGCACTAAACTTATATTGAAATATATCACTATCGCTTTCAAATTTTGGTTGTAAATTTTGTATAGCGCTTACAAAAGAAGGATAATTTTCAAAAACTTGTTGCTGACCTTCAAACACAAATATGATATTTAATTTCCTCAGTTCTTTTTCAAGTTCTTTAAAACGATTGTACATAATTTTGTTTCCATTTACATTGAAAACATAATTATCGCTTTGATCAACCACCGGAAGGGGTATGCCCGTTTTGAAACTTACAACTGAATCAATTTTATGATATGACATTACGGGGCTGTATTTTAAGGCAGGATTTCGAGTAGATATTCCTCCGCTCTCTTCCTTACTCCAATCATTAACAAATAAAGAATCTTTTTGCATCTTTTCCTTAAAGTTCAGAGAATCGTTAGGAATAGTTCTGAAATTTACATGCAGGACTTGTCCAACGTTTTGTATTAAAGAAGCCGGCACCCAGCCTAATATATCTGTTTGAACGCTGTCGGGTGAAATAATTGTCTTTCGGGCAACCAGCGTTTTATTCTTGTCTTGTGATATTTTAAGCGTATATAAGATTTCATAAAGCGGAATTTTTCCGTTTTCCGAACTCAAATTGGGATTTTTAAATATCCGAGCAGAGTCTTGAATAAAAAACAATTTCGGATCATTGAGCGAGGTCGTATCTGTAATGATGCTCACCTGTTTATTTTTGAATCCCGTAACTATGTCGGTTACTGAATGCCGGCTCAACAATAGCATGGATTTAGGCATCCATCCGTAATACTCGGCTTTCTTACGGTCTTTGATTTTACCGGAAAAGAGCGTGTTATCAACGATTGCCGAATCATATTTGACCAAACGAAGATAATCGCCTTTTTCCTTAATAACAAAGAAAGGCTGCAAGAAACCAACTTCTTTGAATTTGACTTTTCCGCCCGGATTTTGGTAACTGATGTTATTATCCCTGTCGGAAAAAACAATCCATGACTCTTTGCTGTATTCATTACGCGGCGCAATATAAGGTTCGCCGCAATAGTTTTTACTGAATTCCCGCGGCGTCTGTTTCAGACGGGTAAATCTATTGATTGGACCGCAGGAAGAAAGAATCAATATTATGATTAATAATCCTGTAATAATAATCTGTTTCATATCATATCTTATCATATCTTATCTCATTCATTATATTTATGTTATACAACCTTCATATTCGTATTCTACTTTCAATTGACAGGAAAGAAACGCTATTAAAAATATGCTAAATAATAAATATTTCATTTGCCATATACTTCATTTTTTTATTAATTCTTGTATATTGGAAGAGTTTCTAATATTATTGATTTAGCATTATCAGAAATAATGGTTATCGATGATTGACCTTCAGCATCCTTTTCGGTCAAACCATATTCTGCAAGTTTTTTCTTATCAGAAACCTGCACAATAATAGTATCTGATTTTTCCGGCTGACACCATATACAATTATACATAAATCGAATTGAATCTTTATCAGCAGGAATGACAGCAAAATCATAATAAGACTTATCGTCCAAACTCCAAATAACTCCATTATTGCAACCCAATCCATCAGACGGATACGAATTAATAAATTTTATTAGTGTCTGTCTTCCTGCAATTAAAGAATCAGTACTAAATTGGAGTTCAGGGATTTGTCTTTTTTTATTAAATATATCTATTTCTCCGTTAATATACTTAAAGGTTCTCCTTAAAATTCCATCAGCATACCATTCTTTCCATTCACCATTTCTTTTGGAATGGACAACCATTCCTTCCGATTCTTTCGCACCACTCATATAATACATAATACATTTATATGAACTTGTATCTTGCAAACTTTCAAAAATATGTTCTTCTTTCACAAAATTTGTATCACCATAACGTGCTATGATTTGTCTATTTTCTTTTTTAGAAATATTACATGAAATGAGACATAAACAAAACACAAAAAAGCTAAATCTATTCATAAAATATTATTTTCCTTAATATATTGTATCTCTTGCTGGATAATAAATTTCTTCTATCGTATTATTTCCAGGACTCAATGCTCGGCGTAGCGTCCCGCTACGTCGAGTTATAAGCAAGCCTCCGGCTTGCTTAGTTATATCTTTTTCGCTTTTCCATTTTACATTCATTATTTTGTTTATTTAAATCTATTAGTCTGTTATTAACTTATTCTCAGCTCTTAGCTTCTCTAATTTTGTTACTTCCTTATTAATTTCACGATCGATTTTCTCCATTTTGGGATAAAAAATGTCTCCTTTATAAAACTTTTTATATTGTATTATATCTGTAAAACTATCTTTTATCCATACTTCAACCAAAACCATTCTATAAAAAAAAAGTAATTTATTTCCGGTAAAGTCAGATATTAACACTTCAAAAGTTCCTATTTTTTTATATATTTGATCTCCATCCGGATATATCAAATATCCATTATCTTGAATGAATTTGAGGTGTTTCTTGATAAAATAGGAGTATTCCATAAAAATCAAAAATCGTTAAAAATTAATCGGAGGGCAATTGTATATCCATTTCCGAGTAACTCTATAATAATAACATGTTTCATATCATACTTTATCATATCTTATCATATCTTATCTCATTCATCCATATTTTATGTTATACAACCTTATCCATCCAATAATAATTCTGTCAATTTTAGTGAATATTATATAAAGGTGTAAATTTGCGCGTTTCTAAATTTTCAAACTTTCCGGTTTCAAAAGGTACTTTGATTAATACCTCCCTAACACTGTCATTATAATGCAAAGTAATAATTGAATAAAAAAATTGTTTTCCCTTTTTTATCTTATCAACCCCTGTAAGATGAATAGGATCTTTACGTGAATACACATTATATGAAATTTCTTTTTGGTCTTTTATATTATTAAAATAATTGATTATTTCTATAGAATCACAATTATAACCGTAATATTTGTATGGATTTGAAAAAGACAAATAAAATCGAATTGAATCGTTTTTAACTACGGGATCGAAAGAAACTTCATAATACAAAGATTTTTCCATGTCTATCTTTCCATTCTCATCGAAAATCACTCTCGCATTAATATATAATTGAGCATTTTGAGCAATCTCTTTTGTTATTGTATCACGCTCTAAATATTCAAAAGCAGTTTCATTTTCCGGCCATAATATATATTCTATTACAGAATCCAATTGATTATTCTCATTATAATAAAAGTAACTGCCAATAGGTTCACCCCAAATAAATTGCCCCTTTCGTGCTACATTTCCGTTTTTATAATAGGCAGAAATCGTACCATTCTCAAAACCGTCCTTAAAAAAATATTCAACGCCTTTTTCTCCTGATTGCTGATATTCTGTGTATTTTCCTTCTTTTATTCCGTTTATTTCAGTATATGTAGCTTGTAATGCTCCATCAGGATAATACAATTTTACTTCTTTTTTATTTGTACATCCTAATAATAGGAATAATATAAATGATATGGTATATTTATTTATAATCATTGGATTTTATTTAGCTGGTAGTCTTTGGACATTTTCTCTGACTTCTTTTTTTGTCATATGCCAAGTACTTTTTATTGCTTTAATTGGATGAACATTTACATTTATTATTGAATCCATATCTCTTTTATAAACGGTTGTGTCTAAATATGTTTCACTTCCAGACCATCCGTAACCCCATTTCATTTCGTTCTTAATGCCAATTGGGATTATTAAACGAACCAAATCCATTGAATCAATATCATTTTTACTTTCATCATTCAAATTAGGAAGATTTGATTTGACGGATTTTGCATTATTAGTGATATTTTCAAATTCCTTTAAACCGTGTTTTATTATCTCTTGTTCCTTTATCTCAGATTCTGCTTTGGCATCAAGAAATTTTTCAAATCTTGAAGGGTCGTTTGTATTTGATAATATTCTATTTTCTTTTGCTTTGGATTCTGCTTCATTTTGTTTCAGTTCTGTTGCTAATTCACGAAGATATTCTAATAACCATGGAAATTTTAGATCGGTTTCCCACGGCGAAGGTGCAAAAACCCCCGCTACGGCAAGCAAAGCATCTATATTTACCGGATTATCCGGATGTTCTGCATGATATTCAGGTCCCGCTCCTCCCCATTCACTCGTGAAAGGAATACCTCCACGCTGCCTACCAAAATTTTCCAACCAAGCAATTATTTTTTCCAAGATAGAAATTTGAGATTCACTTTCCTTTTGCGGCCGCGGCATCGAACGAAGTGTAGGTACGATCAGTGTTGTTTTATCATTTTTAGCAACCCCAAACTCAATCGTATATTGAGTAACAGTGGAAAAATAATGAGATCCTTTCGCTTGAAATGCTTTATATGGATAACTTGGTTGCGAGCTTTTAACTTTAATGTCCTTTTTGCTTGCATATCCCTGATTGCACAAATCATCAAGAAATTGATTCGATGGCATAGTTCAGTCCCTCCTTTTTATTATATTCATTACCAATGATTATCGTGTTCAATACCATTTAATTTCACTTTTTCGGGAGAAATAACCAAAAGTGTGCTTGCTCCCGATTGAGCGCTTGTTTGTCCAACCAGACTGATACAATAAGCGTTTATAAACTCTACTTCTAACACAGTCATACCCTCATCCGTTTGAAATAGAACTGATCCCGATTTCAATTTCGTTTCCTTTTTTGCCCAAATATACAAATTGTCCGTAGCCAATTGAGTAATAATGAGCGTTATTTGTCCTCCCAAGACTTCATGTTCGGGACGCCCCTTGTAACCACTTGCCGGCTGGTTAAAATTAATGTTAAAATGTTCAACTTCGAATGTTTCCCCTTCGATGGAAAATTGCATTCTGATGTTTGCTAAAGGTAACATAATCTTTCAATTGTTTAATTATTCAAAATTCCATTCATTATTAAAGTCAACCCCATTGCCAACTACAATATTTTCGGAATATATAACCATTTTTGTAGTGGTATAGCAAGTGCCTTGCCGTGTAGAATCAATGCCGAAATTGACGCAAGTGGCATTGGTGAAAATAACTTTTTGTATCGGAATGTTATTTGCGTCCAATATCACAAAAAAACCATTAAAATACTTTCGAGGATTCAATGCCCATTCAATCAGTTCATTACTTGGCAACTGCGTAAGGGTAATGTGACAAGCTCCACCAAAGACTCTCGTAGTCGCTTTCCCTCGCTTATCAGTTCCTTGCTCGAAAGCATAACTGAAATCCTGTATCTCATAACCTCCATTAATCAGGCTAAAAATATCGGCGGCTCCTCCGCCAATCACTAAAAAACTTCTATGACTAAACATAATTCATATTTTTTTATTTACCACTTTCATCAGTCGTTATTTGCTTCACATATAATTTCTGCAAGCACTGAGGCTGATTTTCATCCGGAACAACCGTAACTTCCTGTATAATTGTAATCTTGTGTCCGATAATCTTTAAGCCCTGACAATAGGAATAAAAGTCATTTCTTTTGTCGTTATTGATAAAAACCAAGACATCAGGGTTGTTGCAAAGATATTTGGTTAAAATATGGTTATAGTTCGGATTGAACGGTTTACCATCAACGATTGCCTGCAATTTTTCCCGTATATCATTGCCCACCATCGTTAAGACGTCGGTCGTATCCTGCGCCATATATTCGGGATAAACCTCTATTGTGTGCTTAATCGGATATTTCGTATCTTCTGTTGTCAGTTCCACCTCATAAATACCGGGTTGCCCGTAAGCATAAATAGCAGTTTGTTCTCGTGAATCCACAATACCCGTTTCGCCGAACATCCATCGCCATTGTTTCGACAAGCCGATACCTTTAAACGTAACGTATTCATATTGAATAGCAACATCCGGAGCGTCTATTTTAATCAGGGAATCCAAAGACAAATCAACCGGCTGTCGAACATTCACTCTAAATTCTTTGCTGTACGAATTATTTACAGTAAGCCGTATTTGATAGACTCCCGCAACTTTGTAAAGATATTCGCCTTTTTTCATATCTGAAACATCGCCGTTTCCAAATTCCCAAAACCAATTTTTCGCGTTATAGGTGCTGTCTGTATAAGTGATTGGATCACCCAAATATATTTCGGATGAGGAAATAAATGCTCGTACCTCTTTTTTGTTAAAAAACAGCCTTATGATAAAAGCCATTGCTATACAAACTATTATAGCCGAAATAATAATGTATAAGTTAGTGTTTTTAATCTTAGCCATAATCTTTCTATTTTTTTGATGAGAGAATTAAATCAATCTTCTTATTTTTCAAACCGATTTCACATTCTTCGAGATTCTTTTTTTGCCGTTCTATATTATCTCTCTTAGTCCACAATTCTTTTTTATCATTAAACCACATGGAATAAAAGGATGCCAAATGGTTAAAAGATTTATATCTTGCATCCCAGGCATGTTGTTCATAATTATTTTTTAACTGATTGATCATAAAGTTAATATCATTTTCCTCGTAAACCGCATTTACCAAAGGTTCAAATCTGTTTATCTTGTAAAACAAAGAATCAACCGTAGTTATTGCCTGACTTTGGCTGTTCCGATACTCTTTCAATCGATTCATCTTTGTTACTGCAAAGTTTTTTTGGGTAAACTTCAAAAAATCCGAATTATAGTAAAAAAGCAACATACAACAAGTTGCTGTTATGGCAACGAACATTAAAAATACGTAGGCAAAGCCCATTACTTTTTCTTTTTGATTCATTTTTGCGTTCATAATCGTGCCTATTTATTAAGTGTTAAACCTCCTCCAATGGATATTTTACGAGTAATTTTACGGTTCTCGCTCATACATTGGATCAAATCTTCTCTTACCGTATTCAATTCGGAAGTTGCAATTATAAGGGAATCTTTAGTATTGAAAAAGATATTCATTTGTTTAGCTAATTTTCCATACAGCAGAGCATCTTCTTTCGGTAATTCCAAAAGGAGGTCAAATAATTGCAATTTCCTTTCACTTAACGTATTTTGCATTAATCTATAATTAATTTTTGAATCATAGGTAAGCCATGAAGAATAATAATATATCGAATCGACTTTTTCTTTCAAATCCAATTGGATAGTTTGTATTTTATCATAATCCTTGGTTTTATCTAAAATTTTCGACACTTCAACCGAAGAAGTCTTCATGAAAAAGAAAAAGAAACAGGTAGCCAGCACTACTGAAGCAATCAAAAACCATGTAAATTTTAAAATTGCCTTTCTAATGGCGGCATAATTTTGAGCTTTCATACAATTTCAATTTTTTGCTTATAAGTTCATTATTCTTGGATTTTTTTGTAATTTTGCGCAAGTTAGTGATAATTTTTCATACAGACATTAATATTATCGAAAAAAAATCACTATAAAAGAAAATTCCCTTTATCTTTGCAGGATTATTATGTTTTTTAGTTTAAGATAAGATTTAAAAATATGAACGTAAACTACAAGCTTCCGATTGATTTTTCAAGGTTGTTTGAATCAAATATTCGTAATATGTCAATCATAAACGAAAAGGATTCAATCCGACAGAACTTGGAATTATTAATTACTACAAGTCCGGGAGAACACAAATACAATCCGAAATACGGTTGTAAAATCTGGAATCTTGATTTTGAACGTTTGGCGCCAAAAAGTTTATGGGAAGTACAATTTATTCAATTTATTACAGAAGCGGTAAAACTGTATGAATCTCGTCTTCAAGACATTGAAACAAACATAAACTTTATTGATATAAAACGGGAAGAATTTTTAATGAAAGCCATCTTTATTAAAACAAAAGTAGATATCAGAATTGACGCAAGGTTAGTAAGTACGGGTGAACGGTTTCGGTTTTTTTATTCGCTCTTTTTAGGACCGCTTAACCCTGATTAATAAAATAAACAACTTATGGATAAAAAGAAAAAATATAATAAAGATACTATAAAAGACCGCATGTTCAGAAATGCGGCAAGTTTTTGGGGAGTAAAAAATGTTGAGAATTTTGATCCTTTAGTCAAATTAATGATTGAATCACTGGCAAGTGAAATATATACTTTATCCAATGAAATCAATTCAATAGAAACAAGAATTTTAGAGCGGGTTGCATACGCATTGACTCCCGATGTCAGAATGTCCCCCCGTCCCGCCCATATGCTTCTTCATGCCATACCAACAGAGGAACACTGTATTATCAACAAACGAACGGGGTTTTATTATGAAAATCCTGTTTTCAAGCAGAAAAATAAAATCAGTGATATTAGTTTTTATCCGGTAGATAGATTTAATTTAACAAAAAGCCATATAAAAACCTTTATCAGCGGAAGAAATATTTATACAATGGACGATGAGCTTAATAGAGAAATTCTTTCCAGAAGCACAGTACGGTCGGATATTTTTACTCATAGTCTATGGTTGGGGCTCGATATAGATTCAAAAATAGAAAATTTGAAAGACTTATCTTTTTATTTTGACTTTATTAATGCGGAAAATAAAAATGAATATTTTCATCTGCTTCCTTATACCCTTTGGCAACATAATTCCGAAACGCTTAAAATGACCCCCGGAATTTTTACAGTCAAAGATGAATTAGAAACGGGTGATATCTCTTTATTTTCAAAATACGATCCTGCACTCATTTCAGACGAAAACATACGAAAATTTTATGACCACCGTTTTTTAACTCTGAAAGGTGATTGTTTGATTTCGACCATGAAAAAGGAAATGTTTCCCGAAGAATTGATTCCCGTGTTTTCGGAAACAGTTATCAGTCAAATAGAAGAACCTTTGTATTGGTTTAAGGTAACTTTTCCGCCGAATTTTGATGAAGAAATCATGGAACGTATTCTTATCGGAACCAATGTTTTTCCTGTTGCAAACAAAGGATTACGATCCCAGACTTCAAAAAATCTTAAATTAAGCAATACAATACCTTTATATACAGGATATAAAGAATATTTCTTATCCGTTCAATCGGTTGTTGATTCACTGAATCGACCATATAAGCAACTTCCTTTCAGAGATAAGGAGACCAATCAATACGGTACTTACTCGATCAAAAGAGGAGGTACGGAACGGTTTGATTCACAAGACGCCCAAGAGCAAATTATTTCTCTTGTAGATCGTCTTCGAGACGAAAGTATTGCTTTTAACCAATGGGGAAGAGGGTTTTTAAATAAAGAGATTGAAGATTTAGAGATTAAAATAACTTTATTGCAACAAAATTTAAATAAAATTGAACAAGAAAAAGATATAGCTTCCTATTTGATAATTGATTCTAATCTTCAAGAAGATGAAATTATTTATGTAGATTATTGGATAACCAATTGTGAACTGGTTAATGATTTGAAAGCAGGAACTTTCTTTTCTCCTTATACTGAAACCTTTGTCAACACTAAATTGATTGTGTCCATGACGCCGAGTACAGGAGGTAAAAGTCGTCCAAATTCGACAAGTGTTTTGGACATGTATAAATATATCCTGACCGGCAGAGATCAAATTTTTACTTCGGAAGATATTATCAATTTCTGTTACAGTGAATACGGAGATATGTTAAATTCTGTCGATGTAAAAAAAGGAATTAAAGTCAGTTCCAAACCTAAAGAAGGTTTGATAAGGACAATAGATATATTTTTGGAATTGAAAAAAAATTTCGAGGATTCATCAGATGATTTGAAAGACAATTTGTATAATGCTTTAATTGAAAAGTCTCCGGATTCTTATAATTATAGGATATTTATAAAAAATAAAAAAGTATGAGTAAGCTGATTATTAAACTATTATCATCGTACCTGTTAATGCCTATTTTGGCAATTGTTTTTACTTTTTTAGCGTACTTATTTGCAAAGAAAAATAAGTTGTTCAGTAATAAAAAGGCGGTTTTTTATGTTTTGCTCATCGGTGTGCTTTTAAGCATCCCCGGATTATTGGGTTTCTTGGATTATGAATTTATGCCATATTATTATTTAGCTCTGTTTATACTATATTTGGTAATCGGGTGGTTTAATATAAGGTGGTTGAGAAGTTTGATTCCTAATTTAAAAACAGATAAAGAAGGAAACCCCAAACCATATATTATTGAATTTTTGGTTCATTTCATCATCATGTTTATCGGTGCAGCCTTTTTCTCTATGATTTTCAATTTTTGCAACGAATTACAATACGGATTGTGGGCATGTACTTGTGTGTTTGCATTTGTATTTCCTTCATTGTTTTATGAAACTTATCAAAAATATATGGATATTCCTTTGGAAGTTCACAAAATTTGGTATTATTCTTCAAACGAAGATTTGTCCGAATTTGAATATATGGATTATAACAAACTGATGGTAATGGAATTGGAATTTTTTAGAAAGGTCAATGACTCCAATCCGACGAAAGTAAAAGTAAAAGCTCCCGACAATATGGCTTTTGGTATGTGGTTCCATAAGTTCATCGTTGATTATAACATTAAATTTCCTGCAACCCCTGTTGAATTATTTGATAATGATAAAAATGAATATTTCGGGTGGATTTTCTATGTGAAGCGTTCTTTCTTTTTACCGCGAAAATATGTTGATTACGATTTGACAATTCCCGAAAACCGGATTAAAGAAAAACATACAATCATTGCGAAAAGAGTGGGTCTTGAAGATAGTAATGATAATAATACAAAGGACGATAATATTTACGAAAAAATTTAATAACCGAATAAAATTATAATTATGCTTTTTCCTATAAAAAAACGATTGGTAAATTGGGTGGATGGGATGAAAATCTCCCAAAAACACTTGGTGCAAATGGAAGATTACGTAACAGATATTTTCCGTGATGCTATAAGTATGCAATTGACTGACAATAGATTTGGCTTATTACCTCCTTACAGAGGAGAACAATTGTCAACTGATTTTGAAATAACAAACAGAATATCAAATAATGTTGAAATCAAGTTGAGGCGTTGTAATGCCTTAACCGCAGGAGGATGCCGGATTAATATCAATCCGACTGAATTTTCCGAATATTTGCATCTGGAATATTCTTTTGATTCAGATTTGGATTATAAAAATGAAGACGCCGATAATCCTCTTTGGGATGTAATTTTGGTTATAAAACCTTTCGACCGATCTCCGGTTGGAATTCCCGACCCTGAAGAAACTCCTCCTCGCCATCCCGATGTCAGTAATGATTACAGTTTATTCATTAAGCCTGTCGGTCAAATTAATTCAAAAGAATTTGGGATGCATTACTTGATTATAGGGCGAGTAATAAAAAACGGCGATCGCTATGAAGTGGATACTCGATATATTCCTCCCTGTACATCTATGAGCAGTCATCCTGATCTGAAAAATTATTATGAAACTTTCGGTCAATACCTTAATGATATTGAAACATCCTCACATAAAATTATTCAGAAAATAAATGACAGAACAAACAATTCATCTATAGCGAAAAATATCAACGGGGTTTGCGAAACATTACTCAATTATATATCTACAATCTATTTCAACTACAAAAATAACGGGCGTTTTTATGCTCCCGACGAAACAATAAATGTCTTTTCCTCATTGGCGCATGTTTGCTTTTCAGGTATTCAGTATATGTCAAAAAAAGATAAAGAAGAAATGTTGAAATATTTTTATGAATGGAGCGATGTTACTCCCGGTAACTTTACGGAATTGCTCACCGGCACGCTTGAAATTGTTTATGACCATCATGATATTCGATCGATGATGGAACAGGTCAATTCTTTTTTATCTGCGTTTGCAGAGCTTTGGATTAAATTAAGTTCGCTTGAATATATCGGACAACATAAGGAAAATATAGTAGTTGCAGAGAAAAAACAAAAAGAAGTAGTTGTGTCCAAAACCGGATGGACGATTTTGGATTAAACCATTAAATAATAGTGGAAGAAGAATATAAAAATATACTTCAATTAGAGGGTATCGACAGGAGCGGTAATACGCTTTATACCGATTTTCGTGCGGAAGCGCTTGCTGCCGGATGGATAGAGGAAGGTTTTGATGATGAAAAGATACAAATAATCCGAAACGGCGGAGCAAGAAGAGGCGTTGCTAAAGATATAGAAGAGATTAGTTTGTATTTTTCGGAATATGATCTGAGAGACTATCTGCAAATCAAAACTAATCGGGACAGCATTTATGATACCCTTCCTGAAGGGATTTTTCATCAATCCACAAGTAAAAAATTTAACAAGGACAAAGAAGAGCTTGTAGATGAAATCAAAAAACATCGTTTGGAAGAATTTTATGCACGCAAATTTTTCCAAATTTTTGAAATAGAATCCGACCATACACTTGTTTCAGCTTATTTATTTGAAACGCAATATGATAAAAAAATAAGCAATAATAATTATACGAATGTTTTCATCCCTTATTGGTCAATTTTGAAATTGTTGAAATCGGAACAACGGGTGCTTTTCATGCACACTATTCCTTTCCTTTCTAAAATCCGTTGTAACAACGACCAAATAGAGAAAACCATGTCTGTACTATTAGAAGTTCCCGTGAAAATTGAGAATATTAAACTTCCTTCTAAAAAAGCAGACAGTTTTTTTGAATCCGCAATGGGACAAAGCCGTCTCGGAGATAATTTGGTTTTGGGAAAAGCTTTTGATGACGGGCAGTATGATATAAAGGTAACCGTCGGTCCGATTTCATCAAAAAAAATGGAATATTTTTTAGCAACATCCGTTGGCAATACTATTTTAGATTATCTATGCGGTTTATTTCTTCCGGCTGATGTTTTTGTTGTAAAAGATTTCAAAATATATCCCGAAGATGCCGCTTTTGTACTTTCATTCGGAGAGGTAAATACCTTCCTTGGGATAAACACATTTATTTGAGATTCTAATCAGTCATAATATTATGGATTATCATTTTAAAGTCGGAGACGTGGTGAGAATGAAATCCGGGAATCCGGAAATGACCGTTATTCGCTTGTTGAGTAATGATAAAAAAGAAGAAAAATTTGTTTTTATTGACAGATTCGGTTATGAGGAAGGGGATGTGATTTGTGAGTGGTCGGATGGCAATATAAAAAAATGCGATATTTTTAAAAGAACCTCCCTTGAGTTAGTTCGTAAATGATGTAAACGCTATTCTTATTGCTTTGCAATCGGGGAAAACTGATCTTTTCGATTTTGTCCGGTTCAAAGAAAAATCGTAATTTTGTAAAAAATATTTTTAGTATGGAAACACAAAAATTAGACAAAGAAACAAGTGACAAGATAAATTTTATCGCGTTTATTATACCCGAATTTGCTTCCGGATATAAAATGAGTATGCAAAAAGCATATCAGTATCTAAAACAATTTGGCGGTATTGACTACCTTTTTAAGCATTGGTGGGCATTGCATACCGACAACCCTTATTGGGCTATCAGGAGTATGGCTCGGATTTGTCGTAATAATGGAGGGTATTTGAGATGATAGTGTATCACGGCAGTTATACGAATATAAATGAAATAGATTTGTCTAAGACCGTGCCTCGTAAAGATTTTGGTAAAGGTTTTTACGTTACAAAGTTTCGAACACAGGCAGAAACTTGGGCAAAACGCATTGGCGCTGATAATAACTGCGAAGGTGTTGTTACCGAGTTCATTTTCTATGAAAATGCTTTTATTGACGGTACATATAATGTTTTGCAATTTGACAGATACGACGAAAAGCGGCTTGATGCTCGAACTCAAAGATAACAGTAACGATATTGATTACGAAGTGTCGGAAATTGGTGGAAAAATTATGGAACAATTAATTCTTGATTTCAATTATAACGAAGAAAAAGCAGCCGATTTGTTTTTTTCATCCGCTATTTTCGGAAAACTTGCCGACGTGGAAACAAAATTTTACCTTAAAGATTGGCAGGAAATCTACAAAATGTTGAAAAAAGAGTTGAATTTATAACACACAAAATAAATTATATGCTTTCGGATTATCATTCATCTTTTACAAAACTTCGTTTTATGGCAAGCGTGGACGCTTGCTTTTAACTCGACGTAACGAGACGTTACGCCGAGCGGGAAGGTCGCTTTCGGTTTTATTTTTCCCCGCTGATTGTATGAATTTTACAAAAAATCATTTCCAAAGTGGCTCATTTTCCCAATCGGCAAGAAAGCCCATTGCTCGAACATCTATTGTAAGATATTCGGCTAACAATGATTTAAGTTTTTGCGTAAATCTATTATTCGGTGAAACTGTAAAAAGCAAGTATTTGATAATGCAAATGCGATAATAAACACGTTTTGCATCTGTTTTTGTGCTGTCTATCCAAGGGAAAACAGGCGATTGTATATTTGCAGGGATAACAAGATGGTCTTTGTTCCAAATGCGGTTGTGATGACAACAAACATTGCGTAAAATAGCCAAAACCAAAATCCAAGAAGAAAATACAGGTACGGAAAGTCCGAATTGACTTGCAACCATTTTCTTAATTCGCATACTTTGTATGTTGTTGAAAATAGCGCATAAAACACCAAGTGGAATGATTTCGGAAATCATCCACGCGGGCGGAAACGGTTCTGTATATTTGTTTTTGAAGTGTTCGATAAATTCTTCTTTTGAGCGGTCGAGTTCCGATTGAATGAGCGATAGTGATTTTGAAAAACTGTTGGAATCGGCAAAATGACGGCTGTCAGTCATCCAAAACACATCGTTCAAAGCATCGGAAACCAAGTTATTCATCGAGGTGCGAATGGCAATCTCTATTTTTTCAATTTCATTGAATAGCAAAACCCTTAATTTTCTGTCGAAACGGTACATATCGAGCGCCATTTCAAAAGTTGAGCCACTTTTGTATTGATGGGCTGTTTTCGGACTTTCTAAAAGCGGATGGAGATAGGCACTGAACCTGAAATAACTGATATTTGTAAGATAACTGACGGCTTTTTGTTCGTCAGAAATGATTAAACCTCTGCTTTTTAGCAACGGGATTAAGTCTTTGGGTTGCGTGGTGCTTTTGGCGTAAGATACTTTCATAAAGTGTATAAAATAAAAAGACCCGCACATTTGAGCATTGTTAAGAGGCTTTGCAGGTACTCACGGCACAAAAGTACAACATAATATTTAATCTGCAAAATATTTTCA
>JGI20166J26741_11788917_pt1 | contig 20996 bp, 16 predicted proteins | sample TergutCu122P5_FD_26741 | JGI IMG/M metagenome (IMG submission 26741)
TGTGTGTGTGTGTGGAGGTAGAGGTGGTACGGTGAGTTCATCCTAGCTCAAAGGAGCTCTACGCCTGCATGATGATTAGAAAAACTACGATTAAAAAAGGTCAAGGCTTATTTTGGACTGTACTGCCAAGAAGAATGATTTAATTGCGGTATATAAACCGTGATGTCATTTGCTGTTAGCAGTAAAGTTACAAGCTGGACTATTGGGGATTCGATTCCCAGCAGCTACAGGTTGTGTAATGGATACTCAGGGCTGTGACCCGTAAGAGGGGGGGGGGTAAAGCAGTGTGAACGTGAAGACGATCACAACCTTCAATTAAATGCAGGTAAACAAAGCCCTAGCATTACATTTATGCCAGTGCTCGGATACGGAGACAACATTACCTTTGTAGTTTGCACGTTTTCGCGTAGGGCCCACCGCTAGTCGTAGCAAAAAATTCATTGCGCTCTACCATTTATTTTGGGATTGGAAAAATAGTTACTTAAAATTGTGTAACTATGCCCGAGATGAAATACATACATTCGCCAGTAATACTCGTAGCCCTGTGCTACGTATCTGGATCGATAATTTGGTGTTTCTGGGTAGGTATGAAAGAAATCATAGGTAGGCCTGTGCATTTTGGGAAATCGTCATGTGCAAGCTACGACATACAAGTTTGGTGCGTCGTAATATTTTAGGGGCGTGTTCTTAGAGCAGGCCGTTTCGCTCCTCGAGTTTTTCTTTGTTCTCTTCTTTTTCTTACAGAATCTGAATCAAAAGTGACAGGCAGCCATTTCGATGCCAAGAGCACGTCGGAGCAGTGGTGAGAGGTGCGACAGCCCGTCGTGTCCAGTTCCTCCGACTGGGTACGGTGACCAATGATGGAGGTGGCATTACCCATGGCGGCCGCGGCCAATATGGATTGTTACGAAGACATGTTCAAGGAGATCACGAGGAAACTGTACGGCGAGGAAGGACTGCCGGACACGAACGGCGAAGGGGGCACTGGGGGAGGAAGTAGTAATAGTGGAGGTGGGAGTGAGGGCGGCATAGCGACGAGCATGCGCGCCGCGGCCGCAGCCGCCGCCGTTGCTGCGGTAGGCGTAGGAGTGATGCCAGACTATGAAGGGGAAGGCAATGGTGGTGGGTTCAAACCCGACGATGGGCATCATTCACATGGTGGCGCTTTAACGGCATTCGGGCTGGCATTAATGCAGAACGGGTTCCCCCCTCCCCCAGGAATGTTGAGTGCACATCATCATTTTCAAGAGGCAAAGTACAGAGGCGGAGCTGCAGGAGTTAGCGGGGGTGGTCATAACCCTCACCTCCACCACCATAACCATAACACTGCTAGCGTCGGAAACAGTAATACGGTAGGCACGGCAGAGGACAAGTGGGTTTCCAGCGAGGAACTGATTCAGTGGACCAGCTCCAAGATTGCTAGCTACAACCCAGCCCAGAAACTGTTTCGTTGCTCTGAGTGTGAATGTGTGGGGTTCTTGTCTCGCGTGGCCGAGCACTGGCTTGGAACGCACGCCAATCTGCGGGTGTTCCAGTGTCCTCAGTGCCCATACTCGAGTGCCTGGGCGCGGTGCGTGAGGATGCATCTCACTCGCCAGCACAACGTCACCGAGGTGCCCGGGGATGGTGTGGCTACGTTATATAAAGAGAACCCCGTCCTCGAAGAAGTTACCAAATATTTACAGAGGCTGAAGACCAAAGTGGAGACGGCACCACCAACCACTAACAGTAATGGTGGGGGAAACAACCAGAAAAGTCAACAAGAGTTCCATCTTCAGCCTCCAGGTGGTGTGAGGACCAACACCTCGACTGACAATCAGAGTACAAAACGCTACTGCTGCACATACTGTCCTTACGCCACTGATCGGCGTGACCTCTTTACGCGCCACGAAAACATCCACCGCGAAGAGAAACCTTTCCAGTGTTACGTGTGCCAGAAACAATTCAACCGCGCAGACCATGTCAAGAAGCACTTTTTACGCATGCATCGCGATTATCCATACGATCTCAACCGTATACGACGCCAACCCCCGAAAAACGCCAGTGGTATGTCATACTATCATAAATACAACAACTCTACGACAGCCGGGACCAATAACACGCATCGTCAACAAGACAACCAGAACAACCACCAAGCAATAATGACACCGCCGATCCATCAAGTCCATCACCACCATAACCTCAATATCCCTGGAGGATTTTCCACGGTGGGCCTGAGAACTGGTACAAATATTCCACCGATCGGTAAACCCAAAACACAGCCGTCGCCCCAGCCACAGCAGCACAATCACAACGGTTGCAATGCTAAGTCTCATGGCAGTAAAACAAAGAAGAAGGGTGAGAAGCGTTACTCTTGCTGTTATTGTGCGTGGTCCGGTGTTGACAACTGGTGCCTGAAGCGTCACCTCAACACGCATCTGAAACCGTTCGTGTGTGTTCTGTGTGACTACAAGGCGGCCCGCTCGGAACGGCTCGCTACCCACGTGCTCAAAGTGCACAACAAACGAGCATGTGGACGGTGCTCCTTCCTTGCCGATGACCAAGCTCAACTCAGCGTCCATCTCCAAGAGCACCAGTAAGTACCATCTTGCTGGCTGTGCTGACAGTGATCAAAGCTAACCAAACTAACCAACCCTTAACAAACTGTTAAGCGCAAGTCCGTCCGATAGCGCACCACACAACACCAACTGTGCTGAACCCTCTGTTTCTGGCTCGCTGGCTCGCTCGCACTACTGCACCTTGATGTTATAATGATGCTATTGTTTACTCCTCATCTTCATTCTGCTACCACATAATGTGTGAATTATATAAGAAAAACACGACCTGTGTGTCTAACATCACCCTAACCACAACCCTCCTTTCTCACTGTTCGCAGTCCATTGGAACATAGAAACAATCGTTCTTCCAACAACGTCCTTCGAAATGTTGGCTTCTCAAGCCATCCACCATCAATGCCAGGCTCCTTTGGGTAAGAAAAAGATTACTTCAATTATCCATAGATTTGTTTATCTCTTAGAAACAAATATTTGTCTTTTTTGTAACAGTTCATTTTCATACCATGCACTAACGTTCAATCTGACAAAATCTGTTCACACAATCAAAGTACAACAATGAGTGTACTCTGGTGTAGAAAAATTTTGTCAAATTAAATATTTATATTCTTAAACCCCTATTATCCATTAACATTAATAATGAAAGCAACAATTAGCGCTGCACTTTTGTCAAAAATTCATGTAATTCAGGTGAAAGACTAAAGTACAAGTTTATATAGTTCTGCTAGTTTCTGGTATAAAATGTAGCAGTCCACATCCACGTCGTAGTAATTGGAACAGTGGTATGGGTTTGCAGCCACATTCCACAGACTTGAACTGCCACGTTTTCCGGCGTACAGTACATAAAAACAAAACTACTGGAAACTTTGTTATTGCTTACAGCCTTTGTGCTGTTAATGATAGGGACAATTTTTAGTACATAATAATGAGAGTACAATTCTAATTGAAAGGCATTTTATATTCTTCTAAATGTGACAAATGAAACACAAGAAATTACTGGGATCATTAGCAAAAATATAGTTTCAGTTTACCTGTGACTTTCGTGAATCAAATGCCCTGAGAGAACATACATATAGTTCAAATGGAAAAACGAACTACTTTTGCTACAACGAAGAGTTTCATGAACGCTTAACAAAATAAACCTATCTCACAATGCATACTTCATTAATTAAAATATAATGATCAAAATTTCTCTACAAAATCTCAAGCCATGGCACTAATAATTCAGGCAGTTAATTGCCAACTTCTCAACATGACAATCCTTACTTCAATCTCAGGGCACTCCATGCAGAACTGAGTATTTAAGTTTTCACTTATGAGTCATCTTTCCATTAGTGCTCCATGTTCCTCTGTTATAATCCCTGGTACAATAGGCTCATTGGAGGCTGTACTACTAAACGACGCTGCCTCACCCTACTGCCATAATTAACATATCAAGGGACCTAAGACTCCTTATTTCTCGAGCCCAATTCTCCATTTAATAACGTAAAAAGGCAACTTATTTTTTGGATTGTTGCCATTCAAGTATTTTTGTTGTTTTTATTATAATTTGGAAGATTATTTTTATACTTAATATTTCTGAACAAGTTAATTCTTTGAATTCATGCTGCAAGAAAGTGCCTCAGTGCCACTGCTTCATTACCATAAAACAAGACAAGATGGATGTGACAGGGAACTAGATGCAACACTTCCACGTGGAAGGAAGTTGTATTAATTGGTTGATGTAGTCCTCTACCTGTTGCAGGAACCAGAACTTTGGCTCCACCATCAATGGCCACAACATGGTGAAACGTGAACAATTTGAGCTGGAGGCGGCCACAGCTAGTGCTATGCTGCAACAGCATGGCCGTCTGGTGCCTCCTCCCATCCAGCACAGCAACCAGAACACTGGAGAGGACCAATACAACCGAGCAGCCAAGCAGCACTATGGTGCTGCACGTCTGTTCCATTACATGGAGGCCTCAGATACATCTGATCCTGAGGAGAATGGGACTGACTACCCAGAGGAGGAAGAAGAGGAGCCACCTCCGTTCATCTGCCGTGAGTGTGGCTGTGAATTTGTGGACGATACCTCGCTCGAGACACACGACTACTCACATCACCATGCCAAACGCCCACTCCTTGCAGTGGAGACAACCAGCAGTAAAACTAAGCCCCTGCCATACCAGTGTAGTGTCTGCAGGCGCAGCTTGGCATCACAGATGGCCATGATGGAACATATGCGTACCCACACAGGACTTATGGTCCACTGCTGTGCGGAAAGCTGTGACTTCTCGACACCTCTAGGTGCCAATGCCCTGCAAGAACATGTTGCAACACTACACAGGGATGAAGGTGGCTGCGCTATAGCTCGATGTCCCCACTGTGGGCTGGCATTTGGCACAGGTGATGTGATCAAACGCCACCAAGGGCAGCATCATGATACACTGGAGAAGTGCGCCCTGTGCGACGCAATCTTGAGGAAACATTTTGCCGGCATGATAAAAGACAACGTGAACAACAATGTATGCAATAACAGGAGATGCAGTAGTAGTGATGTGACTGATTCAAACATGAACCATTCTACCTTGCTTCAGAGGGCAGAAGACCACAGCAGTCGTGATGGAACTGCGGGATCAAAACGTTCCAGGAAACAGAGCCAACCAAGGAGAGTTGTTCCAGATGTTCTCAATTTGGAGATGGAGATCCAAGTGTTGCGCCACCCGGGGTTCCTCAAAAGCAGATTACCAAAGAGAAAACGTCACACCCGTGCTCCGGAAATGTTGCAACTCAGGGACAAATACATTGAACAACTTCTGGCACGGAAAGGTCTGAGGTGCAATTGGTGCCGGCTGGAAATGTATACATTTCCTTACCACACTGTACCCAGTCTTGCATTCCATCAGCTATGGCGACACACCAGGGCCAAATTTCAATGTGAACACTGTGAGCAAGTGTACCGGCATCGCTACCAGGTGGTGCTCCATGCCAGCCGGGAGCACATCACTGTTAAGTCACTGTCATCCAGGAGGAGGTCATCATCATCATCATCACCATCATCACCACCACAGCCTCAATCAGCATCATCCGAACCAGTAACAGTGCCTGTACCTTCTTCAGAGGAACCAATACTTTCACCTGTACCTGCATCAACAGAATCTTCATTTTCAAGCATCAATGTACCTGATTTATTAGTAAACCCAAACACATCTGTAAATACATCCCCCCTCAAAGACCCTGAACCCTCTTGTTTGGAGCCAACCATGCTGAACATGCCTCTGACTGTACCAACACCTACAAAACCCTCCTCCTCACCATCATGAGACATGTTCACACCTAGCAGCTTTTAAATTCTTTATCACCCTGAATATTACTGTCTTCTGAGATATGAGGCCATGTTATCTGGTAGCTACAAAACTACAGAAGACAGTATTCTTCATGTCACCACCACCATGAGAACCTCAAATCTTCACCACATTCTTTCTATTCATATGTAGTTTGTGTGTATAAAATTTCTTTCTTGGGCATTGTAATGTGTGTCTTTCATAATAGACTAAGTAGGTTTTACAGTTTTCATATAATTGTGGCAACATTATTACACCTATATTATATTATATTAGCTGACACTACTGATCAGTACTTAATGCTCATTATACATACATTTAGAGAGGAAAGCTACACAAGTAACAAGTACGTGATGTCTTGTGTGAAACAACGAACAGAGCCGAAGTACTGCAAGCAATAACTCACTAGGTGAATGCATTGCCTCTATAGCAAAGATTTCTTTTGTTTTTATCATTCAACATTCTAATATTACTATGGGTTGATAAAATTATTATCATGCCTGTCAAGAGTGAAAATACAGAGGAAGCATCCACAACTGCAACTAAGGAATCTTGTGGTGTTATCAGATGTTGTGATGCCAAAGACAAGTCTTCATTCACAGCTTGAAAGTTACATTCACCAAATGTGAAAAATTATCAACAAAAGTGTAATTTCAGTTCATATTTAAAACATGTTACGAAGTTATTAACACATATCCAAGAACAGCAGTGTGCTGGACCTGGTTCACACTGGTTTGACTGAACAAGTACCTAGAGACTTAAAACAGGTGAAAAGGTGTCTTGGAAGGACACCCAGTCCAGTCAAATGCCACAAAGCATGAACACACACAAGATACACAAATTGTGCTATATAAAACTAACACCTTATCAAGCAAACTGACAGTTAAATGTTTGGCACTACACTCTTGCCTAGGGGGAGGATGAAAAAATTATAAAAGTAACTCTGCTTCAGCACTAAAAATTTCAAGAACCACCAATGGAAATCATTATGTTCAGTCTGTTTTAAAAGTGTCTTTGAATCACAATACATATATATACATACAAAAGAAAACGTTGCAAAGCAGTATTAAAATTAAACAAAATCAAGCTAATGATTGCATCATATACAGTCAGAATAATGAAGGTCTTGTAGGCTACTTTTCATAATTCCTAATCTAAAATAAGTGTCACATAATTGTAAGAGTCACTTCCAGAATTACCTTGTAACAATACTGAAAAGAAAGTGAAACTGTGTTTCCATTTTGAGACCACAATCAATCAGTAAATATTGGGACAAATGTTATTCCCAAACACACACCAACCTTCTGTACATTGTCAACACACATCCTTCATAAAACCAATACTTATATCATCCAGATCAAACTGCCTTTTTGAAACTCAGAACTACTAAAATCCTTAACAGCCAGGTACTTAATGGTCTCACACTACAACTGGAAATGGTACTGAGTAAACCCTCCATAAAGTGGAGATTCTTTGTATGTGTATGATAGCCATTCAGGCATAGTAGATGTATTAACATAGTGACAATCCAGTTGGTTTCAAATTTGCCATGTAACCAGTGCAAAATTCTCCCCTACTGTGTGCTTACTTTATAAGAAACATAATATTTAAAGGACTGCTAAATGCTTATTTTAACTACCCTTACACACACATAAAAAAAGGAGGAAAACATTTTCTGACTGGATTTTCAGTAATTTTAATACTGATTGATCATATTAAAATTTATTTATGACACCTAATTTTGGTCCACACTGCACAATTTTGAGTACAGTTTTTAAGAAACACTTTCTTTCATTTACTTAAAATTGTGTGTCTTCATAAGTTTGGAATGATACTTTAGGTGGTGTAGTGATAAACATGAAAGGAACAGTATGCCTTAAAATTGCAGATGGATGAGTGTGTACATCCCCTCTAATGTAAATACTAAATTGAACTTTATATCTATGTCATTCTTTTGCAACTGTATTTCCATGTGTCCAGTACTATGACAGCACATAACATTGCTTGTACTGCAATAGGTAGCACACATCAAGTTTATGTCCTGTACCAGTTGTTTCCATAAATCATTTTCAGTAATATTAAATGAGAGAAAACAGTCTGTAGCATTCCACCTTATGGTAATGTTAATGCGTCTAAAATTCATCTTTACATATTATTTATTTTATTCTGGTTCCCCTATAGACAGTGTCTCCACCACCTACCTGTCTTGAACATTCTGGAAAAAGTGGCATGTTGCTGAGTTGGTGCAGTATGGACAGATTAGGATTATACACATATAAATTCATCAAGTTTCTAACCTTTACATATAACCCATCACATTCCTACAGGTAAAAGTTGCTCTGTCTTGGCAGTACATGAATGATATCTCATGGTCCACAGTATAGGTCATAGATTTTCTGTATAACTGACAGAAGATATGAATTGCAATGATGCTCATCTTTCATTTATTCAGTTTATAATAGAAATGTTATTTAGTAAGAAAGTATAATGATTATCTTTCCAGACCATTTTCCATGGGCCCCACATGACTGCCATGAAACTTTGGTGGTGAACACATGTGTTTACTGGAAGAATAAAAATAACATTTATTAACACTGTGTATAAAATTATTGATAGCAGACTGTTATTGACATTAACTTGTTTTTATTACCACTTTATAGACTTAAATTTCAGGGGACAGGAGAAAAGGAATGGAACTGGATTATCCCAGAATAGTGCAAATTATTATCATGACAGAAAAGCTGCAGTTCACTGACATATTTAACCTCAGTATTAAACGTTCCCAAGTAACAAAATCCACAAATGTAGGTAATATAATTTCAGGAAACAACACATTTCTTTTCAAGAATGCAAATTTAAAAATGTATGACCACAAAGAAAATGTTCATGATTTATTACAGTATTGCTATAGCATGGAAATCTTTTAACACACATCTATAGTACATTAAATTGCATGTGTGATAGTAAATGCTTCCTGAATTTTAAAATTTAATACAAATTTCACATTTTCTTTCATGTTCATGTTCTCATACTTTTCACTACACTGCATATTCCTCCAAAACTAACTTTGGACGACCTTGCAAGAAATTAAGTAAGAGACATTATTGACATAATTGATGCCACAGAAAAACAAAACATACATGAAGTTTATATACCTCAATTAAACAACATAAATATTAAATGACAACCAAATATGAACTTTCTTGGACTCCGTATGTTTTCAAAGTTCATATGAGGAATGAAAAAGGTGAATGTCCATCATATTGCATTTTTTCAGACAGTTTGGAAAATGGTTCTAAGCAGAATTTAACTTCTTTCATTGTCCCAGCTCAGCAGGAAGCTTTCCTTCCTCACTCCTAATATTGGAAACATTGAGTTTATGAAATGTGGTGATTGAAAAAATTCAAGCAACAGACAAAGCTCAAAATAATAGTTTTTTGTGTACTGTAACACACCATTATCTAAAACATTCAGACCAATCATAGCTGATATAAGAGAAATGCTTAACTGATTATTTTTAACTAAGATAGAATTCTTTAAAAAATGTAGTTGTGACTAATAAAGCTCCTCTCCACAGCAGAGTCTGTATTTAAATTTGCATATATTCAGAACCCATATAAAAATGAAATACAGGAAGAGTGCAGTTCTGGACTTCCTAGACAAATCATAAACCAATCAAATAAAGTAATGTCTCGCTTTCTTACGTTTCTTTGCAGTTTATATTTGACATGGAAGCAGAATGGTGAAATTATGGTTCTGGAGGTCTTTTCATATACCATTTCATGCCCAAGGACAAAAAGCAAGAAAATTCAAGTGGTGCTACTGAACAAGATGTGCAGACTTATTTCCCTAGATCACTCACAAATAGAACATTAATGTACACTTTCTGCATGCCTGATGGTACAATGATATCCAAATCTTAAAACATTTTTAGGAGTTGGTAATATCGTCCATGGAATATGGGACACAATTATGTACAATACTTTATATATGAACAAAATGAAAGTAGTTCACATACATATCTCAACACAATAATGTAACTGGGATTATATGGTTTTCCTCAGGTCCATCAGAAAAATTTCAGCATGGGAAATCATTCTATGCAATCCTCATTAATTCACAGTTTATTCTAATGTCAGTAGTCAAGACATAGTTCATCAAAACCATATCTCTAAACAGTGAGCCTGACTGTGGGCAGTGCAAAAAAAAAAGTACACCTTGTGTTCTGCTGCACTGCTACACAGCCAATCTCTGACTTTTTGGTCCCTTAAATATGACAGTTTGCCTTTTAAAACAAGTCACGTGGCTTCAATAAATGGGATTTCCTAATATTCTAGTCACCTCTGACAAAATCCAGAATGCCAAAACATGCAGCATGGTGTCACAATTGTCTAACTGGTATAAACAAGGTGGAGAATGAGGACAAATTGTAATGCAGCAAACTTCACAAAAAATCATCAAACATCAGTACACATAAAATTTAGTTAAAGTATATTGGACAGACACATTACAAAGACATGCTGTTTATAGTTCTTTAACAACTGCATAGAACTATGCCCTTGTGTTTGTGTGTTCAATGTTTGGACCAAAATTTTAATACCATTCCCCCCTCCAAGTAACCCCATGTTCCAGGGATATGACAGGAAAGTGCCGGTATAATTCTTCTTAGACATATTAAAAAAAAATTAGTGTAACCTAAAAACTTTATAAGAATTTACAAATACAGCATGAACTTCCACCTGAAAATTTCAATTACCATTTTCAGAAACTTTAGTGAGACCTTCAGTTACTGAATTAATGACCAGGTAGATAAAATTGAGAATCTAGTGTGAGAGAGGAGATGCATCAGAAGGTAAAGACATCAGATGGGACAGTGGAAGTGGTTAATTTTATAAAAGGAAAATTATGAGAAGTTATTTGCCCTGGGAAAACACCCCCCAGGAAAATGATTTTTTCTTTTATTTCAAACATTTGGAACAGGGTGCCCAAAACAAGGAAAACCCAGATGGACATCACTTGTTCACTTCACAGAAAACCCAGACTGGTCCCACTGTACAAATATGGGGAGAACCATGCCAGGTAAACCTTAACTAGTACCATTGTAAGGTTTGAGGGAAAACTCCTCTGGAAAAATCATGTTCAATTATAGCACAGTGTTACAATACAGGTACAATGAACAACTGTTCCTCATAATGCTGTGCAGATATCTCTGAACACACATGCTAGTCTATAAGTAAAACAATGCACTTTCTCACAGAAAGTTATTATGGTACTAACATGCACTGAAAACTTAATAAAAATTTTCAATAACAGCACACCTATCAGTATATGTGAGAGACAGAAAATAAAATTATATTATGCAAGGATATAGCTTTTTCTTGTATATTAAGACTGTTTCTTAATGCATTCTCTTTGCAAACTTTGCAACTGTAAACACAATGTTTGACATTTCCTTCCATCAGTATTCCTGAAGAACTGTGTTTGATAAATAAGTGCTCTTTCCCTACTCTCATGATATTAATTGTATGTATCTTATGTTTCATTTTAACCTACAGCACTGAGAAAAGATTCTCTGATATCTCAGGCAAAGATTATCAATGAGGTATCTGTTTGAACATGTATGTCTCCTGGGATGTTATGCCATACTAAACAGTAAATACCAACATTCTGAAGGATCACCATTCCTTCACTTCCTGGGCCACACAGTCAAAGAAGAATGACTTGTCTTGAACTGCTTGAGCCCAAAGTGATTCTACACACCATGTTCACTGGTAAATAGTTACTGATTGGAATGCTTTCACCTTCAGGGTTGAGCAGCTTGACCCCTAAGATGAATAAGTTGGCATAATATCCCAAGAGAGTTTAATCTTCATCAAAACTGCTGTCAGAACCTCAAATCTCACAAGCATGTATCTCCTGTATAATTTAACCATTTATACTTCAAATGTGCTTATGAATTATTGTTATCTTTGGTGTAGTTGTTACACATATGGGAACAAGCATGGATACCCCATCACGCCATTGAAAACTCAAATATTCACTTCTTCAGAAATGTGATGTCATGATGACTCATAAATAGTTAGCAGTGTTTTCCTAGACAATTGGCACAGCAAGTTGGGCGGAGGAGTAGAACTGTGCAGTGGGCAGGTCCATGGATAGAACATGCATGAGAAAAGGAGTGAAAATGAAGTAGGATAAAAGACAGCCTATGTCTATACTAGAGCTTTGTATTCTCACAAGGATGTTACATCCATTCTTTCAGGGAGTGAAGACAGGCACAACAAACTCCTCCAAAACACTGGCAGCTGTTTACGAGTACTGAGTGACACAGTGTCATATCCCCAGAGTATTGAAACTTCATCAACACCTCTGTAAAACCTGAACTCACACAAAAGGCAGGTTCTTTTATGTCTGTGTACAGTTCAGTGCTATGTGCCTTGGCTGGACCAGCTGGTTTCTACCCAGGAATTTAGAGTAGTTATGACATTGTGGCATGGGCAACTGAGTAACTAGCTTGGCAGCATTTATGTTTTTTTAATACATTCACATAACAGAGTCCCCTTTTCTAAATTATCTAATTCAGCAAACTCAACTCTGCTCCTTTGACCCTTTAAAGCACAGTGGTCACTATATCTACCACATTAAATAGCTTTGCATTTTGTTCACAGAGTACATTCATCTGTTGTTCTGTTATTCTAAGAAATGATAACAATAATTTCTCTAAACAGTTGGCTTTGTAACAGCTCTGCAATGTTGTCTGTGAGGTAGGACATGAAATTATCAGTATGATATAGATGAAATGTATGCTTCAGAGTTAATTAATGATAGACTTGATACTCAAGGAAAATGAGACACATGACTTTCCTGCTGTACAATTCCTGTGGTTAACAATAAGAATGACTGAGACTCACGGTCTGAATAGTCTCTTGATCTGTAGTCCCACCATGTGATTTCAGTGGTTTACTTGTATTGAAATGTAAATGATGCATAACTGTATGATATGAAAAAACATGATGTTGCAAGCATCATACACTACTTGGGATTGAGTGACTACCTAATGTTATTGTCATTAGTTCTGACAGCAGTATTACACTAAGAATCACTTGTTGCTGGACCCTGCCCATCAATTAGTATTCCAAAAAAAAGCAACACACTGTTTCAGAAAGAGATCCAGTTCCTGAAATGTGTGCTATTTGTGGATTATTAAAACTGAGGAAGAGAGTTAAGAAACAAAGTAATTCCATACTTTAACTTCAGTTCAAATTATGCAAACTGTTAATGTCAACATGAACAACATCAGATTCTACTACAAGATTATATTCAAAAAAGCCCTTGATATTTACGACTTGCTTTGTATTAGTCTCATGAGACCAGCGTACTTGTATAACAATTTGACTGATGACATATTTTCTTACATTTTTTTACATAGATTTGTGGAGAGAGTCTCATATGTGAAAAATGTATTAGTACTGTAGGAAAAATAACTTGACATTCCTCAAGATTTTAAATGGTTCATCAACTGCTAGCAAGATTATCATCAAAACTTATACTAGTACATGTATTGTTGTTACGTAACCTTCAAACATTGCTTCATATTTAGTAAAATTGGCATCTTATCAAAAAGTTCAGTTTTTGATGCCTGGTTAATATATGTTGAATCATTTTATTGTTATGTATGTATGTATCTATATGTACACACATACATATTTACAAGAGCCTAGGTTACTCTTTTCTCAATGATATTTTATTGTAATAAAAGTTGACCTGAAATGAAGTTGCCCTGCATTAAGCTCCATGTTTGCCAGTTTCTTTATATGTGTTGTAAGAATATAACTTAGTATACACGTTATCAAAATGTTTCCATTTTCTTAATGGATACTCTGTTTACGGATACCTGTATATCCTTAAAGGTTTTAACTATGAACATTCAGTACATGGAGCGATATATAGCTGAGTTACTTTATATGCATGTTCCATACATAGTATGTTTCATTAATTATTGGCTTTTTGTTGAAAATATTACTTTATCTTGAATTAAATGTGTTCTTTTATAAATACAATAAAGGTACCATATGTTAAATTGTCAATGTATAATTGAACATACTAATGTAGTTAATTACACACTGTGATTTGTACAATGACTGTCATTTCCATTATCACTTACCTACAGTTGGTTTACCTACAGTTTGTTATGACTGATACACAGATGAAGTTATAAAGCCCAGAAAACAGCAACATAACACCAGTTTTTATTCAAATGTAACATTGGGGTCATAGCAGTCAAATTTTTCTTGCTAGGGCTGATTTATTTTTGCCTCATGTAACATCAGAGACATGTGAATTAAATAAAGTAAACCAAATTTGTAGAGAAGGCTACCTATAATGGGGCAAAATATTTAATTTACAACCAGTGGTACATGTAAATTTTGTACATTTATGAGAAGAAAGTGACTATACAAAATGAGGGGGTCATGTCTGCATATTGAAATATAAAAACACTCTTCTGATTTCTATAAAATTTGATATTTAGATTTACACTGAAAACTTCTCAGGCAAATTTAATTTAGTAATGTATCATTTTAACGTAAGCTGTAACTTTAGATTTAGCTTCATCTGGACTTTTCTCCTTAAATATGACATACCAAAGTTAGCAGTGTAAAATACTGATCTTATTAAAACTTGCAACATTTAGTTTAAACATTTATATAATGTATATTTAATCAAATACAAGAAGAGATAATTTCACAATTAATGCAGTGTGAATGTAGTGTGAAGATAAAGTCACATGGGGTGTGTCACCATGCAGACTGGTCATATTCCTCAAGACACTAATCTTCATACATGGCCACCACCAAGACAGCCTCAAATCTCACACTAAGTATTAACTCTACGATGATATATATGTATAAATGAACACAGGAGGCAATCAAATATGGTGAACTGCAACAAAAATCCATTAGAAGATGCAGTACTTCAAGTCTATTAGGAAGTGTAAGTACTAGTGTTTAATGTATTGTTGCTGTTTTTTATTTTTATTGTTATTGTTTTTTGGTTGTGTTATTGTTTTTGTTAGTTTTTGTATTTGTTTTGTTTTTGTTATGTTGTTTTGATTTTTTCTTTCTGTCTTCTTGTGTTGTTACTGTTTTTCCTTTGTTGTTTTGTTTTTGTTTTTTCTCCTGTTTCTGTTGTTTTTTGTTTTTTTTTGGGGGGGGGTGTGGAGGAGGAGGAATATTAGTTTTATAGGTGCATCAGCTGCTGAGCTGTTCACATTTGTCCACCAGTTAGTCCCTAAGATATATTGGCCTCTTATAGCAGATAGATTCATTTATTGTTAGAGGAAAAATTTTACAATGTAGCTGTGTACTGTTAGGTTTCAAACACCCATCCAATTGTTGTTGTTGTTTTTGTTTTTGTTGTTGTTGGAGGAGGAGGAGGAGGAATATTAGTTTTATAGGTGCATCAACCGCTGAGCCATAAAGTGGGTCCCTGTCACCATGGCATGATGTGTCCTCAGGTTGCAGATGGAGGAACGGCCTCCTGTATGGAGGGTAGGGGCGAATATAATGAATATGCAGTCACGGACAGCCGACAAGAGGTGGTCCTCCAGCGTGGGGGTTTGGAGAGGTGCTGACAACTCCTCACCTTAAAAACGTGTCTTGTTACAAAACATTCATACAGTAAGTCTTCGGACCTGGACTAATACTTTGGTACAACCGAAGCAAACAGAAACAGACATGAAATTTGGTACATGGAATGTTAGGAGCCTATGCAGGAGAGGTTCACTTACAGCAGTAGCCAGGGTAATAGCAAGATATAAATTAGATTTAATGGATGTGGAGGAGGTTAGGTGGGACAAAGGGGGCATGGTAAGAGCAGGGGATTAAAATTGTTTCTATGGAAAAGAAACAAAAATCATCAAATGGGAAAAGGACATTTTGTACACCACAGAATAGTATCAGAAGTAGAAAGAGTTGAGTTTGTTAGCGATAGGTTGTCATATATATAGTTCTGTGAGGTGGCTGTTGTAATAACATTGTTTTGAATGTGCACACACCAAGTGAGGAGAAAAGTGATGATTCAAAAGACAATTTTTATGGAGAACTAGAGCAGGTCTTAAATCATTTCCTAAGTACCATATGAAAATCCTGTTAGGAGATTTTAATGCTTAGGGAAAGAGAATATTTTCAAACCAACAATTGAGAATGAGAGTCTACATCATATTAGTAATGACAATGGCGTTATAATAGTGAACTTTGCCACATCAAAAAATCTAGTTTTCAAGAGCATGATGTTCCAGCACCAAAACATTCATAAGTACACCTGGACCTCTCCTGATGGGAAGCCTCACAACCGATTGATCGCATAGAGATAGATAGGAAATGGCATTCTAGTATACTAGATGTACGAAGTTTCAAGGGAGCTGACCGTGATACTGATCTCTGTCTGGTGGTTGCAAAAGTTAGGGAAAGATTTAATCTCAGGAAGCTCAATGAAATGGAGGTTAGTAAAGAGTATCAGATTGAGATTACAAACAGGTTTTTAGCTTGGAGAACTTAGAGTGATGGCAAGGGCATAAATAAGGCTTGGGAGAACATTAAAGAGAATATCAAAACCTCAGCTAAAGAGAGTCTTGGTCTGCACAAAATGAAGCAGCATAAACCATTGTTTGATGAAGAATGTTTAGGTTTTTTAGATCAAAGGAAGCAGGCAGGATCCAAGCCAATGCAATGTAGATAATCTGAACAATGTAAGACGTGAAGCTATTAGACATTTCAGGAACAAAAAGAAGGCATATCTGAAAGTTAAATTTGAGGAACTTGAAACTAACAGTAAGATCAAAAATATTAGGGACTTGTATAGGGGCATCAGTGACTTTAAGTAGGGTGATTTGGTTGCAGACTCCCACAGTATTTTGGCTATGTGGAGAAACCATTTCTCTCAGCTATTGAATATACATGGGATTAATGTTGCTAGGCAGACAGAAATACACATAGCAAAACCAATAGTGCCTGAGCCAAGTACCTTTGAGGTTGAGTCGGCTATTTGAAAGCTAAAAAGTCACAAATCACCAGGTTTTGATCAAATCGCAGCAGAAATTATTAAGGTAGGGGATAGAACAATTTGCTATGAGATCCATAAACTTATTATTTCTATTTGGAATAAAGAAGAATTGCCTGAGGAGTGGAGGAGTCAATTATTGTACCTGTTTATAAGAAAGGTGATAAAACAGATTGTAGTAATTATAGGGGCATATCATTCTTGCCAGCTACATAAAAAATTTTGTCTGACATCCTGCTGTCAAGGTTAACTCCATATGCATAGGAAATTATTGGGGATAATCAATGTGGATTTCAACGCAGCAGGTCAACAATTGATCATATGGTAGGTAGGGTGATACCGTCAATAACACAACTAGAATTATCTAATAGATGGATTTATTAGAAATTAAGAAACAACATGTTTCGGCATAACACTGGCCATCATCAGGTCTCATCTTAAAATAATGCTGTAAGAGTGTTATACAATTATTACAAACGCGCATTGGTGTTGGGATCCCATCACCTACGTGTTTGATTAAATATTGCTTATTCTACTTATTCCTCTTTCAGAATCCGAACTACAGTCTTGGGGATGTTCAAAAATTCTGCTATTATTCTTGATGCAATTCGGCGGTCATTTTTGACCAAATCAGCAACATCAGCAATGTTTACACCAGTTCGAGTCGATTTTGGACGGCCACCTCTCTCGTCATCTACTAGCTCCTTTCCATCTCGAAATTGAGGATACCACCTAAAAACGTTTGATCTGTTCAGAGTCTCATTCCCATAAGTCTTTTGCACCAATACTAGTGTTTCTGTCGCAGATAGACCGGCTTTGAAACAAAATTGTATGGCAACTCTCTGTTCATTTCCGCCATCCATGACGTATAAAGAAAACTGACTTTACAAGACAAGGTATGACTCGAACACTGTCGAAGATAAACAAAAGAAACTCGGTGTGTGAACGGACATTGGTTTATAGTACTTAGTGGGTTGGCCGGTAGATCGCTCTATTTCTGTTATTTAAAAAAAATCAGTCCTAAAACTTATGGATCGCACTGTGTATGCTGATCATCTATGCTAACTCCCTGAATCCCTACTCCATTGGCATCATGGAATATACCTTCAAGGCTCCAAGTAGTGTCCTCTTCAAGCCACAACTCTTGTATGATATGCAGATACAGATGGTGCCAAACACTATTCCACTTGCCTGCAGCAAAATTCATGGAACCTGGGACACTTCACCCCGCACCCCCTTATACTAAACAGCCTTCATTATTAAATTTCAAGCCTTCTGGGATCTGAAGCTGTGTCACTGGGGAAGCAGTTTCCATGGTTCTGAAAGACTGCACTGCTCTCACCTTCTGCATCAAGCAGTCCTAAAGACAAATGCACTACAATCCTTAGAAATGTCACATACTACTCACCCAAAACAAAGCATCACATCCCAGAAGACCTGAATTTTCAGCAGCCCCACTTCAAATCTCACAGCCTTAATTACGCAAAGGTTTCCCCACCAGACCCGCACGTGACATCTTTCCTGCCCATTGGTCCCCTTGATAAGTTGCCTGAAGGTCATCTTTAGATAACAGACCTTTGAGTTCCCAATTGTGTCTGGAGCCTCAGCTGCAGGACAGATGCAGCACGTGGAAGAAGAAACACCTCTAGAGTCGGCAACACGAAAGTTGGGAACCGATGATAATCATGGCATGGTATGAAGTTCTTTTTCTCCCTCACAGAATACAGCACAGATCAGGGGCACATTTTGCAGTAATAATAAATTGTTTAAAAGTGTTAATTCACCACCTTTCCAACATGAAACATATGATTCCTGCAAGAACAACAAAATTTTTGAGTGATCAACATACATGCCTTTGCACATTGGTATGTTCTTATGTGTGTTTTATTTCGTAAATATAAAATCCCATATCTAAGTCTTCATGTTTGGTATTTATCACCCGAATTCCTGCCAATAATATGCGGATTCAAAGACAAAACTTCCTGGATTACATGTTGTAAACAGTGAAATCCAACATTTATATTACTCACTTGGTACAACTCTCTAAAACAATACCAATGCCAGATGTAATAAGGTTCCAATATTCGTTTCCTTGGCTAAGTAATACAGTTTTATTTCATACATATATGCCTTATTTAATTCTTAAAATATTTTCAAAGTTTATCTTCTTAACCACTATAGCTGTATTTTTTGTTTCCCACATCATATAGTTCTTTATGTTGGTGTACTAATTCCGTTCGCTATGGATCGCGTTATCATTTACTTACAATGATTATGCCATGTACCATGAGCCGGCAAGTTGTGCGGACTGTCATCTTCACGTCGCAGAAAATGTTGCGCTGTCCGCGGCAGTGCCTCTTACTGCAAGCGACAACATAATCCCTGAACTGCAGTGAATAACACTGTAACGTTCCATGATAGTAAAATAGTGTGGACTGCTGTTAAGCCTACCGCCATGTGCGCAAACTTTCTTGGCCCTGTGGCGGTAGCTCTGATGTCTCAATTTGCACCCTGATCCATGGTCTCTAACAGGGATGTCAGTCGTCGGAGGTGGGCGTTTGGCGGGCTTCGTGTAGGTTGTCATCGAAAGTGGGCAAAGTATTCGAAAAGACAAGTAGATGGAAGTCTGTACATTGTTGTAAATTCCCAACGATGGACCTTTGTGACGAATAACACAAAACAGTGTCTGATAGTGAGCTATGATACGTCTCCACAGCTTCCAAATGCGTATTTTACAGCTCTGACTCGTGGTCGCTATTGCGTTACTTGCCCAGCACCCATCATGCTAATTTGACCTTTGCACAAGACTCACAGTAATCCCTCGGTAGTTTTAATCCCAAGGATTAACAGATCAATTTCGGACCGAAAGCAGGCGGTCTTCCCCACGTGTGATTTGGTCACAGCGCAGCACAACGCGATGATAACCTTGCAGAAACTGTACTCTGATATCTCGTGGCATGGGTGAAGCGATAAGAGGTAGCGAGCCTTTGTTTACCTCTCCCTGCGTACCTCGCTTTAAAGAGTTATGCAATCGCTCTGAGTGATGACTTTTCGTAGGCTACCTATACGAGGGGATGCTGATAAGTCCTTAGCCCGACCAGGAAGGAAAGAAGCTACAGCGACCAAACTTGGGATTTATTCAATATACTCCCCACGAAGCTCAATACACTTCTTAGCCACTCGCAAAAAATTCAGAAGAGGTTGTCCGTCCAACCAGGTCTCCGCGGCAGCAATGACCCCCGCGTCGGACGAAAAATGGTGACCTTTCAATTGTTTTTCAGTCCAGGGAACAGGTGATATTCCGACGGGGCCAGATCCGGATAATGAGGTGGGTGATCAAGACAATGGAAGCCCAGGTAGGCCAGTTTCTTCTGGGTTGCAAGTGCCCGGTGTTTCAGGGCATTGTCATGCAAGAACAAGACCACCTTGGTGAACTTCCCGGGGCGTTTTTCCTTCAAAATGTCCTTCAATTGCACCAACAGAGATGAGTAGTACTCCGCGTTGATAGTTTGGAAGATAATCAATGAGGAGGATGCCGTCTTGATCCCAAAAAATCGAGGCGAGAACTTTTCCAGCGGATTTTTGCGCTCGGAATTGTTTGGGGCGGGGCGGGGTGAGCCGTTATGCCGCCAATCCATTGATTGTTGCTTTGTCTCCCGGTCAAAGTGATATAACCAGGTTTCGTCCAAGGTCACCAATCGCGCCAGACAGGAAATCATTTGGATCGCGCCGAAAAAATTCCGAAAGTTGCTCAGACGACTGGCACCGTTGACTTTTTTGATCCGCGTTCAGGCATTTCGGGACCCACTTCGCGGAGAGCTTCCGTATATCCAAATCTTCATAAATGATGGACCCAACCCGCTCACGTGAGATGCCCAGTTGCTCGGCTATTGATTTAGCCGAAATCCGGCGGCCTTCCAAGATTAGCTCGTGAATTTGATCAATAATCTCCGGGGTTGTCATTGTTTTGGGTCGTCCAGGACGAGGCGCATCACAGGTGGAAAAATCACCACGTTTAAACTGGGCCACCCAGTTTTTGACGGTGGCATACGATGGTGCATGT
>JGI20166J26741_11790029_pt1 | contig 20985 bp, 3 predicted proteins | sample TergutCu122P5_FD_26741 | JGI IMG/M metagenome (IMG submission 26741)
CGCCCCATCGCCGCCAACTGCCGGAACCCCAGGCGCGGGTCGATCCGCTCGACGTCCACCCCGACCGGCGCATCCCCGGCGCCGACGAGCACGTACCGTCCCGCATGCGACACGTTGAAGCAGAACCCCTCCCGCGCCGCGAGGCGGGGCTTGCCCTGCGGGTCGTACCCATACCGCACCTCACCAGGTGAAACACCGAACCACCGCCCGGCGAGCACGCGCACGAGCGCGTCCCCCAGCACGGCCCGGCGCACATCCTCGCCGAACCGGAACCGCCGCGCCGCGACCGCCCGCTCCGGCGGGGCGGCCGCCAGCGCCCGCGACACCAGGTCGTCGTCGAGCCCGGGCTCGTCGATCGCGACCGCGACGAGCCTCACGCTCACGTTGCGGACGCCGCCTCCCGCAGCGCCGCCAGCAGTGCCGCCTCCGAGCCCGGAGGGCACCGCACGCCCTCCAGCGTGATCCCCCGGGGCGTCGCGGCGACGTTGCAGAACAGGTGGGCGTTTTGGGCGTCGGCGGCAAGATCCGGCGGCGCCTCCGGCGCGTACGGCTCCGGGGCGTACAGCAACAGCAGGTTCACCGCCTGCACACTCAACCGCTCCAGCGGCAGGCTTTCCGCCAGCAGGGCGGACGCCCGCGGGAAACGCCTGGCCAACTCGGGATCGCCGAGCAGCGCGGCGGTGTTCACCCGGTGCGCCCGGACGTACGCCATCACCCGCGCCCGCACGTCCCCGAACGACTCGCCCGGGCGCCACAGCAGGGGCACCAGGTCGATGAACTCCCCGATCGTGTCCGCGGCGGAGATCCCCGTGTACGACCGCGCCGCGTTCACCACCAGAAGCGGCAGCGGCCCCGTCGGTGCGGTGAACCGCAACGCCGCCGCGACCACCGCCTCGGCCACGCCGGGCAACGCCCCCGGGCGGACGTTCTCCAGGGGCACCGTGAGGTTCGCGTACGCGTCGGCCGGCCAACCCGGACGCTCCCGCAACGCCCCGGCGAACTCCTCCAGGCGCAGCGCCGCCACAAGATCGTCGTCGCCCACATCGGGGCCCTGGCGCATGACCGTGTCGAAGTCCTCCATCCGCGCACCGGGGCGAGCCACGACGGACGGGTCCGCGTACGCCGCGCGCAGCCGCCTCGCCAGCAGTTCGTTCGAGAACGCGTCGTACACCAGGTGCGACACCGGCATCACCACGACGAACCGGTCCGCCGCGGTGCGGGCCGCGAACACCCGGTGGGCCGCCAGGAAGGTGCCGCGGTACGCCTCCGGACGGGCGTACGCCGCCGCGGCCCGGCCCGACAGCACCCGCAGCGCCCGGGCCTGCTCGTCGGGACGCACCCCCACCAGGTCGAGGACGGGCGCGTCCACGTCCGCGTCCGCCACGTCGCACCAGGCGCCCTCCCCGTCCAGCGTGATCGCGGTCGCCAGCGCCCGGGCGCCCGCCAGCAGCGCGCGCCACGCGGACGCGAACCGTCCCGGCTCGTACGCCGCCGCGACCTCCACCTGCCCCAGCGAGCCCAGCACGCCCAGCCGGGCGGACGCGGCCTGCGCGCACGTCAGCGGCCGGGCCGGCCCGAGTGCGGACGGGCGCGCCTGGGCGTCCAACCCGGGACGAAGCGCCTCCCAGGCGGCCTCGACGTCCGCCGGTGCGTCCCCCGCCGCCGCGGACAAGGCGGCGGGCGGCGCGGCCTCGGCCGCCCGCGCCCCGGCCACGATCGCCTCCACGGTGCGCCGGGAGAAGATGTCCGCGACGGTGACGTGCAACCCCACCCCGGCGAGGCGCGCGGCGATCGCCATGGCCTTCATCGAATCCCCGCCGGCCTCGAAGAAGTCCTCGTCCACGCCGAGCACACCCGTCCCGAGCGCCTCCGCGACGATGTCGCGGGCGGCCGCCTCCAGCCCGTCGCGCGGCGGCTTCACCGCGCGGGCGGCCGGCGCCTCGATGTCGGGCAGCGCCGAAAGATCGGGCTTGTCCGCGACGTTCAGCGGGATCGCCTCGATCTGCCTGATGCGGGACGGCACCATGTGCGGCGGCAGCGCGTGGGCGCATCCGGCGCGCACGCGGGACAGATCCAGCGGTTCCTCACCGGTGACGTACGCGTACAGCGCCAGGTCGCCCGCCGGGTCGGGCCGGGCGGAGACGACCGCGTCCGTCACGCCCGGCAGCGCCCGCAGCGCCGCCTCGATGTCGGCCAGTTCGATGCGGAAACCGCGCACCTTCACCTGGCCGTCGCGGCGTCCCAGGTACACGACGTTTCCGTCCGGCGCCAGGCGCACCATGTCGCCGGTGCGGTACAGGCGTCCCGGCCGATGAGGATTCGGGACGAACCGCTCGGCGGTCAGGTCGTCCCGGTTCAGATAGCCGCGCGCCACCCCGGCCCCGCCGACGCACAGCTCGCCCGCCATCCCGATCCCGGCCAGGCGCAGCTCCGGGCCCCACAGCACGTACCCCTGGTCGCCCCGCAGCGGCTTGCCGATCGGCACCGGGTCGGGCACCGGCCCGCCCGGGTAACCCCAGGCGTGGCTGATCACCGTGATCTCGGTCGGCCCGTAGACGTTCATGTACGCCCCCTGCCGCGCCGCCCGCTCCACGATCTCCGGCGTCGAGGCGGTGCCCCCCGTCGCCAATGCCGGCACGGGCCCGAGCCGGCTCTGCCGGTAGTACGGCGGCGGCAGCACCATCCACGTGATGCCCTGCCGGGCGACGTACGCGGCGAACCGGTCGACATCGAGGATCACGTCCTGATCGACGAGCACCACCTCCGCCCCGTTCAGCAGCGGGCCGAACGTCTCCATGATCGACACGTCGAACGCGCACCCCCCGAACTGGAGCACCCGCGCCGTCTTCCCGATCAGGTCCCCCATGAAAACGCCCAGGTTCACCAGGCTGTGGTGCTCGATCAGCACACCCTTCGGCTGCCCGGTGGTGCCGGACGTGTAGATGCAGTACGCAACATCTTCCGGGCCGGCGGCCAGGGCCGGCGGGGAACCGTCCGGATCGAGGACGAGGTCGTCCCGCACGTCCAGCGTCGGCCATTCGCCCACGTCCGGCGGGGTTTCCGGGCCGCACACCAGGACGAGGACGGCCCCCGAGTCCTCCAGCATGAACCGGGCGCGTTCCCCGGGCGTCTTCAGATCGATCGGGAGGTACGCGCCGCCCGCCTTCATGGTCGCGAGCATCGCGGTGACCCACACCGGCGTCCGCACACCCCACACGGCGACGAACCGTCCCGGCCCCACGCCGCGGCCCTGGAGCGTACGGGCCAGGCGGTTGGAGCGCACGTCCAGCTCCGCGTACGTCACCGTCTCGTCGCCCCGGCGCAGCGCGACCGCGTCCGGACGCTCCCGCACGATGTCGGCGAACACCTCCACCGCCGTGCGTCCGGACGGTGGGGTCACCTCCCCGCACAGGTCCGACAGGATATGGACACGCTCGGCCTCGTCCACCATCGGCAGCGCGGCGACCGGGCCGTCCAGGCCCGGCGCGATCCCGCCGAGCGCCAGCCGGTAGCGCCGCAGCAGCAACTCCATGTCGTCCCGCCCGTAGCGGGCCGGATCGTACAGCGCGTCGGCGCGGATCGCCCGGTCCGCACTGCACCGGATCGACACCGGGTACGTCGTCTGCTCCCGGCCCTGCCGCAGCGTCAGCTCGACGCCCGGCAGCGGCACCGGCGGGGCGTCCCCCGCGAAGTAGTTCTCGAACGCGAACACCGTCTCGAACACCCCCGCCTTGCCCCAGGGCGCCTGGATGTCGCTCAGCGCGGCCAGCGCGTGCCGGCCGGTGTCCAGCGACTGCGTCTGCTGATCGGCCAGCAGCGCCCGGACCGTCATGTCCGGCGCCGTCCGCACCCGCACCGGCAGCGTGTTGATGAACAGGCCCGGCACACGCTCCACCCCCACCAGCGGCACGTCGCGCCCCGACACGACCGTGCCGAAGACCGCGTCGTCCACGTCGTGGTACCGCTGCAACACCAGCCCCCACGTGGCCGCCAGCACCGTCGCGACCGTCACGCCGCACGACGCCGCGGCAGCCGTGAGCCGGGCGGTCTCGTCCTCGTCCAGGGACGTGCGCGCGACGGCAACCCCGCCCGCACCCGGCTCGGGGGGATACACGGCGGGCACGCCGAGTGGCGCCTCGTAGCCCGCCAGCAGGCCGCGCCAGTACGCCAGGTCGGCGGTCGTGTCCTGGGTGTCGCGCCAGCGGAGGTAGTCCCGGTACCGCAGCGCGGCGGCGCACTGCGCCCGGGCGGCCGCCGCGAGCGCATCGGGGGACTCGCCGCGCAGCAGCGCCGAGCATGCCGCCACGAAATCCCCGATGATGATCGGCAGGCTCCAGCCGTCCAGGATGATGTGATGCGCGGTCACGATCAGCGCCCCCGCCGCGGGGGCGTGGCGCACGTACGTCACCCGGAACAGCGGATCGCGCTCCAGGTCGAAGCCGGCGGCGACGTCCCGTGCCTCGATCGCGGCCAGCTCCGGCTCGCCGGCCTCGATCACCGCGAAGCCGGGCACCCGGCCCGCCAGCAGCACCTGCCGCGGCGTGCCGCTGGAGCGGGGGACGGTGAACGCCGTCCGCAGCACGTCGTGCCGCTGCGCCACCACGGCGAGCGCGTCCCGGACCGCGTCCGGCGGCAGCACGCCCGCGACGGAAAACGTCTGCTGCAGCACGTACGCCCCGCTGTGCGGGGCCGCCAGCTGGTGGTACAGCATGCCGCGTTGCAGCGGCGTCAGGTTGTGGATGTCCTCGACGATCGGCATGGCGGGGGTCTCCTCACTCGAACAGGGATGCGATCTCGTCGGCCTCGGCCGCGCTCACTCCGGGCGCGGCCAGGCGCGGGGCGGCGGCGCAGTGGGCCACGACCTCGGTCAGGGCCGTCTCGTACGCCCGGGCGAACGCCTGGACGTCGGCCTCGTGCCACAGGGCCGTGTCGTACGTCACGTCGAACGTCAACACGCCGCCCGCGATGCTCCCGTTCATGGATACGGCGTTCGGCAGGCGGTTCTCCGGGGCGATCGTCGCGCCGGCCGGCCAGGGGGACGGGGTCAGCGGTCCCGTCTGCTCGGCGTCGGCCTGCCCGAGGTAGTTGAACACCCACCCCGGGTGCGGTGCCCCCACCCCGTGGAGCAGCCCGTACCCGAGGCCGCCGTGCGGCACCCCGTGCAGCACCTCCCGGGTCGCGGCCAGGACGTCGCCCGCGTCGCCCCGCGTCGGCAGCACCACCGGGTACCAGCTGGTGAACCAGCCGACCGTCCGGTCGACCGCGACCGTCCGCGTCCACGGCTCGCGTCCGTGACCCTCCACCTCGAACCCCACCTGCGCCTGACCGCTCCACCGGCCGGCCGCGAGGGCGAACGCCGCGAGCAGCACCTGGTCCACCTCGTACGCGCCGGTGCCGCGCAGCAGCCCGGCGGTCACGTCGGCGGTGGCGCGGATCGCCGTCCGGGCGTAGCCGGCCGCCCCGGGTGCGGGGGCCCGCGACGGGCGCAGGTCGTGCGTCTGCGCCTGCCCGGCCGTCGTCCGCCAGTAGTCGTCCTCCGCCGCCGCGGCGCCGCTCGTCACGATCTCCTCCAGCAGCAGGGCCCAATCCCGGAACGAGGCGGTCTTGTCGGGCAGGCGCGGCGTCGCGCCGGCGCGCGCCTGGGCGTAGGCGTTCGCCAGGTCCTCGGCGAGGATCCGCCAGGACACGCCGTCCACCACCAGGTGGTGGATCGCGAGCAGCAGGTGGTCGCCGTCGTCGGTGCGGTGCCGGCACGCGGCCAGCAGCGGCCCCGTCTCCAGGTCGAAGGAGGCCTGGATGGCATCGTTGAACGCCCCCACCTGGACCGGGTCGACCCTCCGTCCACGCGTGTCGATGCTGGTCAATGCATACAGTGGCCCCTCGTCCACCGCGCGCACACGCTGCACCCCGCCCGGGTAGCACGCGCGCAGCATGTCGTGGTGGCGGGCGAGCGCGGCGAGCGCCTCGCCCAGCGCCGCCTCGTCCAACGGTTCGGACGAGCGCAGGAACACCGCCTGGTTGAAGTGCCCCGGGCGGGCGTGGCCCGCCGCGAAGAACGCCCGCTGGATCGGCGTCAGCGGCACCTCGCCCGTGACCGGTTCGTTGGAGGCGGCCGCCGCGGGCGCCCCGGTCAGCCCGGCGGCGATGCGCCGGAGCGTGCGGGCCGTGATGATGTCCCGCACCGTCGTCCCGTAGCCCGCCTCCCGCAGCCGCGACACCATGCGGATCGCCTTGATGGAGTCCCCGCCGAGGGCGAAGAAGTCGGCGTCCGCATGCACGCCGGCGTCGTCGTCGCCGTCGCGCGCCCCGAGGATCGCCTCGAAGCAGGCGGCGACCGCCAGTTCCGCCGCGCCGGCCGGTGCGACGTGCGGCCCGGCGTTCGGCGCCACGACGATGGGCAGCGCCGCCTTGTCCACCTTGCCGCTCGTGTTGTGCGGCAGCGCCCCGAGCACCACCAGTTGGTCCGGCACCATGTAGGCCGGCAGGTGCCGCGCGAGGCCGGCCAGCAGCGTGTCGGAGTCGGAACCCTCGGCCGCCACATACCCGCACAGGGCGGCCTCGCCGTCGCCGGCCGTCCGGACGACGACAGCCGCCTCGCGGACACCGGGCAACCCGGCAAGCGTCGCCTCGATCTCGCCCAACTCGATACGGTAGCCGCGGATCTTCACCTGGTCGTCGGTGCGCCCGAGGAACTCCAGGTTGCCGTCTTGGAGCCACCGGGCCACATCCCCGGTCCGGTAGAGACGACCCTCGCCATAGGGATTGTCGATGAACCGCTCCGCCGTCAACTCGGGACGGTTCAGGTAGCCGCGTGCCACACCCGCCCCGCCGACGCACAGCTCCCCGGGGACGCCGACCGGGCACGGCTCCAGCCCGTCCAGCACGTACACGCTCACCCCGGGCAGGGGCCGCCCGATCGGGACGACGTCCGGAACCGGCTCGCCGGGCGTGTGCCCCCAGCTACTCGCCGCAACCGTCGTCTCGGTCGGCCCGTAGCCGTTCACGTACCGGCCGCACTCGCGAGCGCACTCCACCACCGCCGGCGTGGCCGCGCTGGCAGCCGTGATCAGCAGGCGCAGCCCGGACGGTCCGGTGGCCAGGGCCAACGCCGGCGGCAGCGTCGCGACGGTGCACGAGCGGAGCCCGTCCCGGAGCCCGTCCGGATCCCAGGCCCCGTCGTGCGGCAGCATTCGCAGCGTCGCGCCGCCGCTCAGCGCCATCGTCATGTCCCACACGGATGCGTCGAACGCGGGACTCGCGAACTGCAGGATCGTGTCGGCGGGCGTGATCCGCAGGTCGCCGGAGTAGTACCGGACCAGGTTCACCAGCCCCCGGTGCTCCAGCAGGACACCCTTGGGGACGCCCGTCGTGCCGGACGTGTAGATGCAGTACGCCAGATCCGCCGCACCCGGCGCGGGCAGGTCGACCCGTGCGGCGGCGCCGGCCTCCGCCACGAGCGCGGCGACGTCCAGCACCGGCACGTCCGCGTCGCAGGGCAGGGGCGCGTCGGCGAGGCACACGGCGGTGACCCCGGCGTCCCGGAGGATGAACGCCGCCCGCTCGGGCGGCGTCGACGCGTCGAGGGGAACGAACGCGGCCCCGGCCATCATGATGCCGAGCGCGGCCGTGACGTGCCCGAAGCCGGCCCCGGCGACGATCCCGACCAGGTCGCCGCGCCGCACACCGGCGTCCACCAGCCACGCCGCCACGGCGCCCGCCCGGGCCTGCAGGCCGGCGTACGTCAGGCGGTCGTCGTCCAGCGCCAGCGCCACCCGGTCCGGACCCGCCGCGACCTGCGCCTCGAACAGCGTGACGAAACTGTCCTGTTCGGCGATGGGCGCGAGATCCCCGGCCCCGGAGAACTCCTCCAGGATGAGACGCCGCTCCGCCTCGTCCATCAGGGGGAGGTCCGCCAGGGCTGTCCCCGGCGCCTCGACGGCCGCCGCGAGCAGCCGGAGGTACGCGCCCATCATCCGCTCGGCCGTGTCGCGGCGGAACAGCGCGGACGCATACAGCAGGTCGACCGCGTAGGTCTCACCCGCCTCCGCGATGTTCCAGGTGAGGTCGAAACGGGCCGGGGTCTCGGTCGAGACGGTGCGCACCAGGTCCAGCCCCGTGAACGCAACCACCGGCGGCTCGTTGTTCTGCAACGCCAGCATCACGTCGAACAGGGGATTGCGGGCGAGGTCGCGCCGCAGCCAGGCGACGTCGTCGACGAGGTCCTCGAACGGGTAGTCCTGGTTCTCCAGCGCGGCCAGCGTGACCTGTGTCACCTCGTCCAACAGCTCGGCGAACGTCGTGCGCGGCGCGGGGTGGGCGCGCAGCGCCAGCGTGTTCACGAACATCCCGACCGCACCCTCGGCGCCCGGGGTGGTCCGTCCCGACACCGGGCTGCCGATCGTGACGTCCGACTGCCGGGTGTACGCGCGCAACAGCGCCATCTGGGCGGCCAGGAAGACCATGTACGGCGTGCCGCGGTGGGCGCGGGCGAGCGCCTCGACGCCGCGCCGGACGGACGCGGGCACGACCCCGGCGACCGCCCCGCCCGCGAACTGCTGCCGGACACCCCGGGGGGTATCGAGCGGCAGATCGCCCGGCGGAGTCTCACGTGCGAAAACGCCATTCCAGTAGGCCTTTTGTGCCGACAGGTCGCGTGTGCGGGCCTGTTCGCTCCACGTGGCGTACTGCGGGGCCGCACCGAGGGCGTCCGGGCCGTCGTCGTAGAACGCGGCGAGGTCCTCCATCAGCACCGCCACCGAGGCGCCGTCGGCGATGATGTGGTGGAAGTCGACGAGCACGATCGTCCGTCCGGCCCCGCTCGCCGCGCACACCCGCATCAGCGGGGCGCGCGCCAGGTCGAAGGGCCGGACGAAACCGGCCAACAGCGACTCGGCCGTGTCGTCGTCCCTCAGCCGGCGACGCTCCAGCGGGAGCGTCACCTCCCCGGGCGGGAGGACGACCTGCACCGGCAGGTCGCCCTCGCCGACGCGGAAGCAGGTGCGCAGCGCCCCGTGGCGCCGCGTCAGCGCCCCCAGCGCGGCCTCCAGCCGGTCCGCGTCCACCTCGCCGGTGAGTTCCAACGCCATGGGGGTGTTGTACGCGGTGCCGAGGTCGTCGATCTGGCACACCGCGAACAGGCGCCGCTGCGGGCTCGACATCGGGTGGACGCCCGCCCGGGACGCCGGGTCCGGGGCCGCCGCCGGGACGGGCGTCGCGACGGCAGGCTCCGGCGTGGACGTCGGACGCCTGCCCCGCGCCCGGGCGTCGCGCAACACCTGGGCGAGCCCCTCGATGGTCGGTGAGGTGAACCAGGCGCGCACGGGCACACGCACGCCGGAGCGGGCCTGGAGGAACGTGGTGCCGCGCTGCGCCCGCAACGAGTGGCCGCCCAAGGCCAGGAAATCCTCGCGCACGCCGATGGGTCGCGACAGGCCGAGCACGTGCTGGAAGGCGGCCTCGACGAGGACCTCGTCGTCGTCCCGCGGCGCGATGAACTCACCGGCATCCGCCGGGGCCGCGGCCCGCACCGCCGGGCGGGCCCGGCCGTCGATCGCCGCCTGCTCGGCGGGGGGGAGGAACTCGCACGCCGACACGAGGGCGTGCGGGGACGCCGTCATCTGGTCCAGCAGGCCCACCAGTCGCCCGGCGAGCCGCTCCACACCGGTGCGCCCGTACGCCTCGTTGTACATCAGGTTCAGGTGCAGGTGCTCGTCCTGCCAGGCCTTGAACGAGAACGGGTAGCCGAGGACCTCCTCGCCGTACTCCATCGTCACCTGGGCGCCCAGGAACTCGCGGCTGTCCGCGTCGACCTGGGCGTGATTCTCGAACGTGAACAGGGACGAGATCAAGGCGCGGCCAAGCGGGCTGGTCTGCTGCACATCCGCCAGGGTGGCGGACACGTGCTCGTTGCTTTCCAGGCCCTGGCGGTGCAGCGCCCGCAGCAGATCGGCGACCGTGTCGGACGCCCCCACCCGCACGCGCACCGGGATCGTGTTGACGAACAGGCCGACGACCGTGCCGATGCCGCGCAGCGGAGCGTTCCGTCCCGACACGGCCTCGCCGAACACCGCATCGCGGGCGGGCCCGTAGCGTCCCAGCGCCACCCCCCACGCCGCCTCCAGCAGCGCGTTCACCGTGACGTCGAGCGACGCCGCGACGACCGCCATGCGGGCGCTGAGCTCGTCGGGCACGGTCACTCTCACCGTTCCCGGCCCGGGCTCCCCGTCGGTGTCCGGCGGGGGACAGACGGGCTCGTCGTATCCGGCCAGCAGGTCCCGCCAATAGTCGAGCCGCGGATCCTGCGATTCGACCCAGGCGACGAAGTCGCCGTACGACACCTGGCCCGGACGCCGCCACGCGGGCGAGTCGGCCAACACCGCCGGGTCGGCACCCGACAGGTCGGTGTAGGCGCGGGCGAAGTCGGCGATGATCGTCTCCAGGGACCAACCGTCCATGATGATGTGGTGCATCGTCAGCACCAGGGCACACCCGGACGGCAGGAACACCAGGCCGATGCGCCACAGCGGATCCCGCTCCAGGTCGAAGCCGCGTGACACATCCGCGTCGCGCAGGCGTGCCAGCTGCGCCTCGGCGTCGTCCGCCGCACGCCAGTCGTACACGGTGAACCCCGGGTTGCGTTTCTTCAGGACGACCTGCCGGGGCACCTCCACCTGCCGGTACAGGATCAGGGTCCGCAGCGCGTCGTGCCGGGCCGCGACCAGGTGCAGCGCGTGCCGGGTGCGGTCCTCGTCGAGGGCCTGGGGAATCCGCATGACGAGCTGCATGATGTCCAGACCTGGCGTCTCGCCCACCATGTGGTGGTAGAGCATTCCCTGCTGCAGGGGCGCCAGGCGGTAGGCCGCCTGCACCTGTGTGGCCACGGTGTCCATGTCAGTCTCCCCGTTCGCCCAGCAGCGCGCCGAGCGCGCGCATCGCGTCGTCGTCCAATCCCAAGGCGGCGCCGGTCGCGGCCGCCTCGCGGCCGGCCGCGACGACATCGCCCAGGGCCTCCTCGAAACACCGGCAGAGATCGTCGACCGCCTCCGGTTCGATGCGGGCGGCATCGAAATCGATGGTGAACCCCAGGAGGCCGTCGCGCACCGCGCCGGTCACGGTCACGTCGTTGCCGGGGCCGTTCGCGGCGGCGATCATGTCGCCGACCGGCAGCGCCGACGGGCTGAACCCCGCCGGCCCCCCGGAGGAGTCGCCGAGGTAGTTGAACGTGACGCGCGGGCGCGGCGGGGACGCGCCCAGGCGCGGCGGGGACGCGCCCAGGCGCGGCGGGGACGCGCCCAGGCGCGGCGGGGACGCGCCGAAGTCGCCGCGCCCGGCGAGCAGGCCGTAGCCGACACCCAGGGCGGGCACGGCGCGCAGGGCGTCCCTCACGTCGCCGATGGTCTGGCCGACGTCGTCGGACGCGGCGAGCGTCACCGGGTAGGTGCAGGTGAACCAGCCGACGGTCCGGTCGAGCGCGAGCCGGCCCCGGCCGGGGAACGGCAGGCCGACCCGGCCATGGCTCTCCAGTTCGATGCATACGCGCGCATGTCCGGTCGACCGGCGCACGGCCAGCGCGAACGCGGCGAGCAACAGGTCGTTGATCTGGGCATCGAACGCGGCCCCGGCCTCGCGCAGCAGCTCCCGCGTCGGCTCGCGTCCGAGCTGCAGCCGTGCGCGTCCCGGCGTGAACGGCCCGCCCGGGCCGGCCCCGGCGAGGTCGGACGTCGCCACGTCCGCCAGCGCCCGCCGCCAGGCCGGCGCCTCCGCGTCGACCGTCCCCTCGGCCAGGTACGCGGCGAGCGCATCCGCCCAGTCGCGGAACGACGCCGTCCTCGGCGGCAACGCGGGGACGTGTCCGTCCCGGGCCTGGGCGTACGCCGCGGCGAGGTCCTCGGCGAGGATCCGCCACGACACGGCGTCGACCACCAGATGGTGGGCGATGAGCAGCAGGTGGTCGCAGGCGTCGCCGCGGTACACCACGGCGCGCACCAGCGGGCCCGCCTCCAGGTCGAAGCCGGCCTGGAAGGCCGTGTTGCGGGCGGCCGCGTCGGCCTCGCCGCGCCACGCGAGCACCGTCAGCGGAATCTCCGACGCCGGACGCACCGTCTGGACGCCGCCGGGATAGTGCGCGCGCAGCATGTCGTGGTGGGCGCACAGGGCGGACAGGGCGGACGTGAGCGCCGCCTCGTCCAGCGGTTCGCGGGAATCCAGGGCGAGCGCCTGGTTGTAGTGGCCGGGCGCGGGGTACCGGGCGGCGAAGAACGCCTGCTGGATCGGGGTGAGGGGCACGACGCCGCTCAGCGGGCTCTGGTCGGCGGCCGGGACGAGCGACGGGACCAGCGCATGGGCGATCGCGGCCGGCGTGCGGGCCTCCATCAGGTCGTGCACGGTCAGGTCGTAGCCGGCTTCGCGGACCCGGGACACGACGTGGATGGCCTTGATCGAGTCGCCGCCCAGCGCGAAGAAACTGTCATCGGTGCCGACGATGCCGACGTCGAGCACCTCGGCGAACGCGGCGACGACGACGGCCTCCTCCGCGGTGCGCGGCGGGCTCGCCACCCGGGCGGGCGCGCTCCCGTCGGCGGGGGCGGCCTCCGGCGTGGGCGTGCCGGGCGTGCCGGGCGCCGGCAGAGCGGCCTTGTCGATCTTGCCGCTGGCGTTCACCGGCAGCGCGTCGAGGCGGATCACCGTGCCCGGAATCATGTAGTCCGGCAGGTGCCGGGCCGCCTCGCTGCGCAGCCGGCCGACGTCGAGACCCTCGTCGGCGGCGACGTAGGCGACCAGCTCGGTGACCCCCGTGTCCTCCGGCCCGGTCCGGGCGACGACCGCCGCGCCGCGCACGCCGGGGACCCGCGCGAGGGTGGCCTCCACCTCGCCCAGTTCGACCCGGTAACCGCGGACCTTCACCTGCTCGTCGATCCGGCCCAGGTATTCCAGGTCGCCGTCGGGCGTCCAGCGGGTCAGGTCGCCGGACCGGTAGCACCGTCCGGGCCCGAACGGGTCGGGCACGAACGCCGCGGCGGTGAGGTCGGGCCGGTTCAGGTAGCCGCGCGCCACGCCGACGCCGCCGATCACCAGCTCGCCCGGCTGCCCCACCGGGCACAGCTCGTCGCCGTCGAGCACGTACGTGACCACCCCGGGGAGGGGCCGCCCGATGGGCACGTGGACGGGCACCGGCTCCGCCGGCGCGTGATGCCACACCGTCGCCATGACGGTGATTTCGGTCGGCCCGTACGCGTTCACGTACGCGGCGTTGCCGGACGCGCCCCGCACCGTCGCCGGTTCGGCGGCGGCCCCGCCGGTGACCAGCACCCGCAGGCCCTGCGGGCGGACGAACGGCACCAGGTGCGGCGGCAGGAGCGTCACGGTGCACCGCGACAGGACGTCGCGCGTCTCGTCCGGATCCCAGTTGGTGCCCTCCGGCAGCAGGACGAGGGTGGCGCCGTTCGACAGCGCCGCCGTCATCTCCCACACCGACGCGTCGAACGCCGGCGAGGCGAACTGGCAGACCACATCGGCGGCGGTGATCCGAAGATCGGTGGCGGCGTGCCGGGCGAGGTTCGCCAGGCCCGCGTGGTTCAGCAGCACACCCTTGGGTACCCCGGTGGTGCCGGAGGTGTAGATGCAGTACGCCAGGTCGTCCGGGCCGACGTCGACCGGGGTGAAGCCGGTCGCCGGGGGCAGCGGGGTGCGGAGGTCGAGGGTGGGCAGGGACGTCGCGAACGCGAGTGTCGTGTCGGCGAGCAGGACGGCCTTCGCCCCGCTGTCCTCCAGTTCGAATAGCACGCGCTGCGCGGGGAAGGCGTGGTCGATGGGCAGGAAGGCGGCGCCCGCGAACAGCGCGCCGAACGCGCCCACCGGGTAGCCGAACCCCCGGCCGGCGACGACCGCGACAAGATCGCCCGGACGGACGCCGGCGTCGCGCAGCCACGCCGCGACGGCGAAGGCGCGCGCCGTGAACTCGGCGTACGTCAGCGTCGCATCCTCGAAGACGAGCGCGGCGTGGTGGGGGCCCGCCGCGGCGGCGGCCAGGGCGAGCTGGGGCACGATCGGCCCATCGCCCGCCGCGGGACCGTGCGCGAGCGCGAGGACGTGGGCGCGTTCCGCCTCGTCCATCAGGGGCAGGCCGGCCAGCGGGGTCCCGGGCGCGGCGACACCCGCGCCGAGCAGCACCAGCCACGACCGGATCAGCCGGTCCGCACTCTCGGCCCGGTACAGCGCCGGGTTGTACGTCAGCTCGATGTCGTAGCCGTCGCCGGCGGGCGTCACGGTGAAACTCAGGTCGAACTTCGCCGGCGCGGGACCGGTCGCGGCGCGCACACACGGCAGGCCGGCCCAGCGGTCGGGCACGGCGGGACCGTCCTGCAGCGCCAGCGTGACGTCGAACAGCGGGTTGCGGGACGCGTCGCCGCGGGCCCCGAGCGCCTCGACGAGCGCCTCGTACGGGTATTCCTGGTTGTCGAAGGCCGCTTCGCACGTCCGGGCCACGTCGGCGGCCAGCGCGGCGAACGTCGTGTCGCGGCGCGGATGACCGCGCAGCGCCAGCGTGTTCACGAACAGGCCGGCGGTGCGCTGGACGTCGACGTGCAGCCGGCCGGAGACGGGGCAGCCGATCGTGACGTCGTCCTGGCGGGAGTACCGGGCCAGCGTCGCCATCAGCCCGGCGAGCAGCACCATGAACGGCGTCGCCGACGAGGCGGCGGCAAACGCCTCCACCGCCCCCCGGACCGCACCGGGCACGTGGGCGCGCGCGACCGCGCCCGCCGGGGCCGCCCGGTTCGACCGGGGGAAGTCCGGCACGAGGTCGCCCGGTTCCGGCCGGTGCGGGAACTGCCCCAGCCAGAAGGCTTTCGCCGCCGTGAGGTCCCGCCCCGCCGCCCAGGCGCTCCAGTCGCCGTACTGGGCCCGGACGTCCGGCAGGGTCTCCCCGGCGTACAGGGCCGAGAACTCCTCCAGCAGCACCTGCGCCGTCCGGGCGTCCGAGATCAGGTGGTGCATGTCGAGGGCGACGAGGCTGCGCTCCTCTCGGGTGGCGACCAGCACGCGCATCAGGGGGGCCCGGGCCAGGTCGAACGGGCGGGCCCACGTGGCGATCACCGACTCGGGCGTGTCGGTCGGGGCCAGGTCCCGCACCTCGACCGGCGGGGCCACGTCCGTCTCGACGTGCGCCCAGAAGTGGGGGGTGCGGTCGTCGCCGATGTCGGCGGAGAACCACGTGCGCAGCGCCTCATGCCGCGCGACGAGGGCCGCCACGGCCGCGCGGGCCCGCGGCACATCCACGGGGCCGGCCAGTTCCAGGGCCAGCGGCATGTTGTAGTGCAGGCCCGGCCCCAACCGCTGGCAGGCGAGGTACACCTGCTGCTGGGCGGCCGACATCGGGTAGGCGTCCCGGGCGTCGCGGTGCGGGATACCCGCACCCGGACGCGCCCCCGCCTTGGCCGCGTGCAGCGCGGCGGCAACCGTGCGGTCGTCCCCCGCCCACACCCCCGGATCCAGGCGCACGCCGGTCATCTGCTCCAGAAGATCGGCCGCCTTTTCGGCGTCCGTCCCGGCCGCCCCGACGGCGTCCGTCCCGGCCGCCCCGCGCACCCAGGCGACGATCATCTCTTCCCGGGACCCCGGTCTTGTGTTCATCGCCGCTCATCCGCCTCGCGCAGCGCGGACGCCAACGCTCCCACGGTCGGTGTCTGCACCCACGTCCGGAACGGCAGCCGCACCCCCGACAGCGACGCGAGCAGGTTGGACGCCTCGATGACGCGCAGCGAGTTGCCGCCCAGCTCGAAGAAGTCGGCCCCCGTCCCCACCGGGCCGACGTCCAGCACCTCCCCGAACACCCAGGCGAGGAGTGCCTCCTCCCGGCTCGCCGGCCAGTCCGGGTTCGCGGCGGCCGGGCTGGCGTCGTGGGCATCGCGCGGCAGGCGCCGCCGGTCGATCTTGCCGCTCGCCGTGAGCGGCAGCTCGTCCAGCCGGATCAGGCGGGCCGGCACCATGTAGTCCGGCAGCCGCTGCAGCAGGGCGCGCCGGGCGGCCGCGGCATCGAAGCCGACCTCCGCGACGACGTACCCGACCAGTTCCGTGAGGCCCGCGACGTCGATGTCGCCCTGCCCGTCACGGTCCCGCGCGACGGCGGTGACGACGGCGGCGTTCACCCCGGGCAAGGTCCGCAGCGCGGTCTCCACCTCGCCCAGCTCGATGCGGAAACCGCGGACCTTCACCTGGCCGTCGGCGCGTCCGAGGAACTCCAGGTTTCCGTCCGGCAGCCAGCGCACGAGGTCGCCGCTTCGGTACATCCGTCCATCGCCGAACGGGTTGGGGACGAAGTGTTCGGCGGTGAGGTCCGCCCGGTTCAGATAGCCGCGGCCGACCCCCACCCCGCCGATGCACAGCTCCCCGGCGACGCCGATGGGGCACGGGACGGTGCCGTTGAGCACGTACGCCTCGGCGCCGGCCAGCGGGCGTCCGATCGGGATCCGGGCCGGCAACGCCTGCGCGCCCCGGCACCACCAGGTGGTCGTGGCGACGGAGCACTCGGTCGGGCCGTAGCCGTTCAGGAAGAAATCGTTGCCGGGCGCGTCGGCGAACACGTCCGGCGTCACGGGGGCGGCGACGCTCGCCAGGACCCGCAGGCCGGTGGGGCGCACCGCCTGGATCATCTGGGGCATGAGGTACGTCGCCGTGCAGCCGGCGAGGGCGGCCCGGATCGCGTCGGGATCCTGATTGTCCCCGTCGGCGAGACAGCGGACGGAGCCGCCGTGGGCCAGCGTGAGGAGGACCTCCAGGATCGACGCGTCGAACGCGGGGCTGGCCAGGTGCGGGATGACGGCGTCGTCCGCCGCGGCGCCGGCCCAGCATTCGGCGTGGTCCACGAGGTTGGCCAGGCCCCGGTGCTCGTTCAGCACGGCCTTGGGCGTCCCCGTCGTGCCGGACGTGTAGATGCAGTAGGCCAGGTCGGACGGGTCGGGGTGCGGCCACGGCGCGGGCGTGTCGTCGTCGACCGTGAACACGTCCGCGACCGGCGTCCCGGGCTCGAACGGCGCCGCCGCGCCGGCGAGCAGGAACGCCGCGGGCTTGGCGTCGTCGAGCATGAGCCGGACCCGCGCGGGCGGGGTGGAGGCGCTGATGGGGCAGAACGCCGCCCCGGCCCGCAGCACGCCCAGCGTCGCGATGGCGTAGCCGAAGCCGGCGCCCGCGTACACCGCGACGAGGTCGTCCCGTCCCACGCCGTGCGCGATGAGCCAGCCGGCGACCGCCCGCGTCCGGGCGTCCAGGCCGGCGTACGTCATCGTGCCCTCCTCGCCGATCAGGGCGGCCTTGTCGGGGTGGGCGGCGACCTGGGCGGCGAACACGGTGGCGATGTCGGGTGCGGGCGCGAGGGTGCGGGCGGCGGCCGCCCCGGAGAAACGCTCCAGGACGGTCGTGCGTTCGTCCTCGTCCATGAGGGGCAGGCCGGCGAGGGGGGCGTCCGGGGTGGCGATCGCCGCCGCGAGCAGCGTGCGGTAGTGGCGGACGAGGCGCTCGGCGGTGTCCGGGCGGAACAGCGCGGTGTCGTACGTGAGCCGCAGCGCGTCGGCGTCTGCGCCGGGGGTGATCTCGAACGCGAGGTCGAACTGGGCGGCGTCCGCGCCCCGGACGGTGCGGCGCAGCGCCAGGCCGGCGAGGGTCCCGGCCACCTCCGGGGTGTTCTGGACGGTGAACGTCACGTCGAACAGCGGGTTGCGGGACGGATGCCGGGCGACGCCGAGGGCGTCCACCAGCTCCTCGAACGGGTACTCCTGGTGGGTGAGCGCGGCCAGGCTGGTCGCCTTCACCTGCGCCACGAGCCCGGCGAAGGTGCCCGCCGCCCCCACGTCGCCGCGCAGGGCGAGCGTGTCGACGAACATGCCGACAACCCCCTGCGTGTCCGCGTGGACGCGCCCGGCGCTGGGGACGCCGACGCAGACCTTCCCCTGGCGCGTGTACGTGCCGAGCAGCGCCATCAGGGCGGCCAACTCCACCATGAACGGCGTCGCCCGGTGTGCGGTGGCGAACGCGGCGATGTCGTCGCGCAGCCCGGCGGCGATCGCGTCCTCCACACACGCGCCGGTGTAGGTCTTCCGGCGCGGCCGGGGGATGTCGGTGATCAGGCCGGGGGACTCCTCGAAGCCCGCGAACTGCTCCAGCCAGTAGGCCTGCTGGTCGCTCTGGTCGCGGTTCCGGGCCCACTCGGACACGTCCCGGTACCGCACGCTCACGTCGGGCAGCGTCTCCCCGTTGTACAGCGCGGCGAAGTCGGCCAGCAGCAGGCCCATCGTGGTGCCGTCGGCGATGATGTGGTGGAGGTCGACCAGCAGGACGCTCCGGGTGCCGTCGCCGGCCACGCCGGCCCGCAGCAGCGGCGCGGCGGCCAGGTCGAACGGCCGGGTGAACGCGGCGAGCAGGTCCTCGGCGGTGCGCCCGTCCAGGGCGAGTTCGGCGACGGGAATCTCGACGGTGTCGGCGATCCGCTGCTCGTACAGGTCGGACGCGCCGGGTGTGTCGTTCAGGTGGAAGCTCGTCCGCAGGGCCTCGTGCCTCCCCGCCAGGCCGGCGAACGCCTTGCGCACGCGGGCGACGTCCAGGACGCCGTCCCACTCCAGGGCGACGGGCAGGTTGTAGGCGGTGCCCACGTCGTCCAGTTCGCACGTGAGGTACAGGCGGCGCTGGGCTGCCGACATCGGGTAGGCGGGCCGGTCCTCGGCGTGGGGGATCGGTTCGTACGTCCCGGCCGCGGCGTCCCTCAGGTGGGTGGCGAGGCCGGCGACGGTGGGCGTGGCGAAGATCTGGGTCAGCGGCAGCCGGCACCCGGTGAGCTCCTCCAGCCGGTTCAGGGCGTACGCCGCCTTCAGGGAGTGCCCGCCGAGGGCGAAGAAGTCGCCGTCGCGTCCGATGTTCTCGACGCTCAGGGTTTCGGCGTACACCTGCGCGACCGTCTGCTCGTGGGGACCCTCGGGCGGCACGAACGCGGCCGAGGCGGCGTCGAGGGCGGCGAGCGCCTTCTTGTCCGCCTTGCCGTTGGCCGTCAGCGGGATTCGCTCGACCACGTGGACCGCCGAGGGCACCTTGTGTTCGAGCAGCCGGTCGTACAGCGCCGTGCGCAGCGCGGTCGGGTCCGGCGGGGCGCCGGCCGGGGCGGGGCTGACGAACGCGACCAGCTGCGTCTCCCCCGCCGGGGACGTCTTCGCGATCACCGCCGCCCCGCCGACGCCGGGCAGGCTGGTCAGCGCCCGCTCGACCTCCTCCGGTTCGACGCGCATGCCGCGCACCTGCACCTGGTTGTCGACCCGGCCGAGGTACTCCACGTCCCCGTCGGCGTTCCACCGGGCCAGGTCGCCGGTGCGCAGCATCGTCCCTGGTCCGGACGGGTCGGGGACGAACCGCGCCGCCGTCCGGACGGGGTCGTTCAGGTAGCCGTCCGAGACGGCCAGGCCGGTGACGCACAGCTCGCCGGGCATGTACAGGCCGCACTCGCGGCCCCGCGCGTCGACGATGCGGCAGTGCGTGTTCGCGACCGGCCGCCCGATCGGGATCCGCGCCGGGGCGGGCCCGTCCGTGCCGTGCCACACGAGCGGCACCGAGCCCTCCGTGAGGCCGTACGCGTTGACGTGCCGGGTCGCGGCGGCGATCTTCGCCGAGATTTCCGGACGGCATTCGGAGGCGCCCGTCTCGATGATGCGCATGCCGGGCGGGATCGGCAGGTAGCCGACGTAGTCCGGCGGGGCGAGAAGGATGCTTGCGTCCGCACTGATCATCTCGCCATAGAACGCCCGGGGGTCGGCCACGGCCGTCTCCGGCACCAGGCAGAGCTTCGCCCCGGCGAAGAGCGTGGTGACGATCTCCAGGATCGCCGTCGAGAAGCCGAACGGGGCGAACTGCATGATCCGGTCGTCGGCGGCGACGCCGAACTCGCGCAGGTTGAACTCGCAGTAGTTCACGACGGTGTCGTGGCGCACGATCACGCCCTTCGGGGTGCCCGTCGTCCCGGACGTGTAGATGATCGCGGCGCGTGACTGTGGCGTCAGGCCGTCCGGACGTGCGGGGTTGGCGTCCAGGGTGCCCTCGACGCCGGCCAGGTCGATCACGGCGACGCCCGCCGGGGCGAGCGGGGCGATCGCGTCCGGCACGCCGGTGAGCACGATGCCCGCCCCGGAGTGCGCCAGCACCATGCCGAGGTACGCGGGCGGGTATTCCGGCGGCAGCGGCACGTACGCGGCCCCGGCCTTGAGCACGGCGAGCATCGCCGCGATCAGCTCGAAGCCCCGCCGGGCGGCGATCGCGACGTGCGTGCCCGGGCCGGCCCCGGCCTCGCGCAGCGCCGCCGCCAGCCGGTTCGCCCGCGCGTTCAGGTGCGCGTACGTCCACTCCACCTCGCCGAACCGCAGGGCCGCCGCGTCGGGCGCCTTCGCGGCGACGTCCTCGATCACCTCGTGGATGCACGCCTCGTCCGAGTAGGGGATGCCGGTGTCGTTGACGCGCGCGATCACCGCGGTCTCCCACGCCGAGACGATCGCGAGATCCGCGACGGGCGTGTCCGGGTGGGCGAGCAGGTCGGCCAGCAGCGTGGCGAACTGCCGGTGGCGGACGTCCACCTCGGCGTCGGTGAACCCGCCGGGCCGGCGGGCGTACGTGAGGCGCGGCGCGGCAGGCGTCGCATCGAGCAGCACGGCGAGGTGGCCGGGCACGAGCACGTCGTCGAGGACGTCGGCGGCGTCCATCCCGCCGAACAGGCCCGCGTAGCTGGCGCCGTGGCGGCGGGCCGCCTCGTCGGGCGTGAGCCCCCGTGCCGCCTCCCGCGCCGCCAGGGCCGTCCGCAGGGCCTGAAGCGCGCCCGTGTCGTCGTCGATGTCGACTGGGACCGACCACACACGACCGGAGTCGATTGTGCCCAAAACATACCGGAGACAATTCAGGGTGCGCCCGAGGAAGAGACTGTAGGCGCCCGCGACGATGTCGTCCGCGCTCAGTCCCCACATC
>JGI20166J26741_11791140_pt1 | contig 20968 bp, 5 predicted proteins | sample TergutCu122P5_FD_26741 | JGI IMG/M metagenome (IMG submission 26741)
TCATCTTCTCTGTCGGAGGTGAGCCAAAACGCCTTTCAGCTGCCCGGTTTCCATGTTTTGTGACGTAATTCACGACTTCAATTTTAAATGCAGTACTGTAAGATAACTGTCTCTCTTTTGATCCCATGAGGGTTTTCTTTGATTTTCAACTTTAAACTTAACTCTTTAATCACTGTTTGTAAAAATGCAAACACACATAAAACAGATATACTTTAAGGAATGTGTAACGCACTTGAATTACACTTGACTACATTTTGCTACTGCAGCAGCATAAATAGCCGGAATCACATGTGATGCAATGTATATGTTAGGGTAAATCGCCAGATAAGAAAGTAAGCCGTTCACAAGCAGTGATGCCAGATCTCATGATTTGGAAGCAAATTTCACTATCTCATGATAAAGATGTTGTATAACAGATGTACGGATATTTATAAGATTGGAAATAATACCTAACCTCCATGCATAAGACGTAGGTTGAATTTAGGTCACATTTTCCGGGGAAAAAAGTGCATCTTATGGGCTGGAAAATATAGTACTTCATAAAGTAGGAACCCCAACCTCTGTACATTACCTTATGCCTTATGAAGAAGACTGCTGTAAATTAACATCTGGCTTAGAAAGAGACTTTGGAATGTAAGTTGCTCATAATTAAAAAAACACATTTACAGTAAAAGCTGCACATACCAGAATTCTTAGGCACTGAACACTTTTTTATTGCAGCAAGACTTCTATTTAACCTGAGTATTCACCTCTAGATGGGTGGCTGGGATAGTGTAGTCAGTATAGCGACTTGCTATGGGCTGTTTTTCTGGATGCATCCAGACCTGCTGTGACACCTACCCAACTGCCTGTACAATGGGTACAGAGTTTCTTTGCTGGGGACAAAGCGGCTCTGGCATGATGCTGACCACCCACACCCTTCTAGTGAGGGGATCAACCTCTACCTCCCCTCTATGCCTGCTTGGCACATCAGGGGACATGCTTTTTTTAATCTTTACTTACCCCTAGATACAAAATATCATACAGGAGACACGTTATGAATTTATGATTCAACTGCAAATAAAAAATTTAGACTATGAGCTTTATGTTGTTTATAAATGATTATAAAGTGCAATTATAATATATTACATCTTATATCTCAAATTTTAAAGTGTTCCTAAAATTTATTTAACTTCACTCTCTTCTGCAACACAGATGTTGTACCATTCTTAGTAATAAGACATGTTTGTTTACAATAAACAAAAAGAACAGTCCACAGAATTATTCCTCTACTGGTTGATCAGATCACTGTTTCAATTGGTAGAATTAAATAAATAAATACATTAGTTCCATATGCCTCTGCCTCTTACAATTTTCTTCAAGTACTGGAATCACCTTTGTTGTTATAAATAAATACTGCATTCTAAAGTTATGCCTACCTTTACACAAATTAATATAAGAACCAAGAGCATTCTACTTACTCATTACTAGGCACAACCCAGGACAAAATTTCAGCTCCGTTGAGTTTCCCATCCTTATCATTATCAAATTCGTTATCAAACTTCTCCTTTTCTGTTATCAACCATTCTTTGTCTTGATGTTTAGCTGAAAAGAAGGAAATCTATGTACTACATGTTTCTGAAATGCAGCAACTTATAAATGATGGTTCCAAATTTTATATCTGGAAGTCAATGAATGCATCCTACTGACCCCTTAGTGCCACTTATGTGGCATCCATTTACATTCTGGTCTTCTGCACGTCACCGTGGGCATTTAATTCAGACACCGAAGAGTTAAATGGGTTGCTTTTGAGGCCATTTTCCACCCACAATATTCAAATTATCTGGTCCCAAAGATATACAAGGCAAACATATCTTAACATGCTTCCCACACAAGCAAAACCTTAAATGCAAGAAAAAAATATTTTCCACGCGTATTATTATTTTCAGTACACATTTCTTCCCAAGCTGACAAATTCATTATAAATTTAATCTATTTATAAGATAGTTATGGATATTAGAGCTTCCACTGGCCATGTAGTTGTGAACATTTCAGCACATTATTGAGTTTAACTATTAATATGTGTTATATAAAGTATTACCTGCAGCTGAGAAGCAATGGTATACTTTTTAAAACCACCTACATAAGATATTTTGCTCCACTACAAACTTGACATGCTTTATCCCCAAGAAAAATTCCTAAGCCAAATAATGAACCTTTAATTACATTCCGATATTGTATAACAATATCAATTACATATTTGACAATAATCCTATGACATTTATAACAACAGGGTACCACGTATGTAGACGCCTGTTAATGACCAATAACCTTTCCAACAGTCATGCACTGGTTCAAGTCCTTGCTAAATTTCACTGGCTTGTAGCACTGCCTCTGTCCAGTTCCACATTTTGTAACACGAATTCTCAAACCCATCTACTTTCCAGCCACATTTTTGGAACTTTGAGAGCCTTTACTCCCACTTGCACATTCATTATGTTAGTCTGGTATGCACAATGGGAGACAATCCTTAAACAACTGCCATGGAACCCCAAGTGATCCCAGATAGTACTCCCTATCAATTGTGGTTAATTTGTAGGATTTGAGATTCACACAGAGGTACTGATAGAGATTTATTTCTGGGACATGATGCTGTGTTGACTGGTATACAGGTACCAACATTCCAGACAGGCCACCTCCAGCTCCTGGGACATGAGGCTGTGTAGACTGATATACAGCTACATATGGTCTACAGGTGCATGCTAATATGTATATAACAGCCTACATGGCATCATATCCCAAAGATGGAGATCTTCAGTTAATATGATTTCTAGCACACATGCTCTGGAAGACATACATCATCACCCAGCTATTACCTAACTACAGAACTGTCCCTTCAACCCATATGTTAAACACACTGTTTCATAACTACATGCCAATTTTCTCTTTCCCTCCAAGTTATCTTCAGACTCTGGGCTGCCTATAACACTGGCATTGTCTCAAACATATGAGCCGGGGGGGGGAGACAGTTATTTACACACATGCAGGCTACAAACCTGCTTTCCAATGAGGGAAAAAGAAGAATTATGAATTATTCCAAATGTGTTTTGTTCTTTAAAGATACAGATTTCTATTGGCTAATAATGTGACACTGTAAATATACATATAGAGAAGTGTGAATTCTATCTTCTCTGCTAAGCCTGATAAGGGCTCGTACAGCATAGGTGGTATAATGACTTCTGATGGGCTGGACAGTTCAGTGTCCAAACACCAGCAGGAGCAAGAGATTTTTTCTACTCCACACCTGTAATAACTGGACCTGGGCCAACCAAGCCTCCTGCACAACAGGTATTAAGGCTATTTTCTGAGGATTAGGCAGCTCATGTGTGACAATGACCACCCAATGCACCTAGTGAGGAATGTAAAAATAAAGAGGTAGATCTCTACTTCCCGTCTGTGCCTTCATAGCATACCCTTTACCTTTTACTGAAAATGATGTATTATATGTTCTTATTTTTCAACACAATAATGAACCTTCATCTCACATAAAAGGGGAGTACTTTTTTGTTTCGCCCAGTGACTATTTCCTTCTCTATGCATTTAGTTATGCATGATGTGCTTGCAATCAGCAGGGCAGATACTATTTTACCTCACTGTCTATAAGATAACCTATAATGCCCTCCAAGTGGTGAAAAGCCTTACCTCTATCACCAATGAATTCCTGAAAACTAATAAAGCCATCTCCATCTGTATCTTTGTCCTGCAGTGTTTGTTTCAGAAGGACAGGCAACATGTCAGGGTGTTCTTCGGGATGACTGAACATCAAAAACTCTACTCTGTTTAAAGATCCATCTTTGTTTTTATCCGCTGCTTCAAATAAGATCTTGTCATCACTCAAAAGCTGTAATGTGAACAAATCTACTGTAAATTACACATCGTAATGTGTGTTGTTCAAATCTGGAGGTGGAGAAGAAGTCTCATATGATGGCTAAATGGCTCTGTTAATAATCTGGTAAAAATACCTGTATCTAGTTTATATTCACTTATGGCTTTGCCACTGCTCACAGTTTACTTATTTGTTTCCTTCATTTGCAACAGCAAATTCAGATTGTGTGGTTAATGATATGCTAGTTGTTAGGAATTCAAATCTGACAAAGATGTGCTAAAATACAGTGCGTCTACTGAAAAATAATTCAGAAATGAAACCTCACGCCATTTTCTCACATGTGATTTACCGCATACAGATCAATATTTCATACAAAGTGAGAATGTGGCCTCCATCTTGAGGGTCAACCCTAAAGGACAGTCCAAGTTCCACTAGCTGAATGGAATCACCCTGCAAGAATACATGGGGCCACAACCACAATATGAACAATCACTGGTGTGAAAACATAAAATCAAATACAAGAAGGTAATGAATTTGTTTCGAGGCATTCTGAAATTTTTAATTTCTTCTGCTTCTTAACAATTAATTAATATAAAATGTCATTACTTGGAAAAAATAACCAGTGTCTGATAACACGTACAAACATTAATCACTGTCATTAAAGTGTTTATTGGTTAACATAACACTTTCATAACAGGAAACACACAGAGGAACGTCATTTAAATTAATCACCGTAGTACATAATTCAATCAGATGTCAATATATGTTGTTCATATTGTAGTAGAGATTTTGGCCACAACAATAACACTAAACAGTAGTACCTCTACTACTACAAAGGGTGAAAATTTAATAACACCACAAACCTGCCAGCAGCAGACTATGTGGATTTATATCACTAACACCAAAGCCTGCCATCAGTCATGAACCTCCGCTGATTTTATCAGTGTTCCATTCTCTAATCTTCTCCCAGCAACATCTGGCTTTATCACATTCTCCTATCTCTTCCATGTCTTCACCCTCATTGTGTTCCAAGAGCCCTCAGGATCATATCTCAGTACAATTTCTTATTTCCCCACCCAAGTTACATGGCCAGCACACCATAACCTCCTACATGTCACTGGTGGTGGTGGTAGGAATAGTAATAGTAGTAGCAGCAGCAGTAGCAGTAATAGTAGTAGCAGCAGTAGTAGTAGTAATAGTACTAGTGATAGTAGTAGTAGCAGTAGCATTCATTTGGCTGATGCCACACCTCCACCACACAACCACAGTACCTGACGTGTTGCTCAATATGTAACATCTTCCATTGGGCTAAACAATCTTCCAAGCACTCTATTTCCAAGTAATTGTAATTTATGAACAAAAACTTTACATCCCTTGATACACACATGACAAGGTCATACTACAAAGATAACTTACTTTGTTCTCTTCTGATTTGTCCTCAACGGAAACATCGTCATCATTGCCACTGATACCATATGAATCAGCAATATACTCAGACCATGTCACAACACCATCTTCATTCTCATCAGCATCTTCAAATCTGTCTTGGGACTCTTCCTCTGATAACAGTCTGTAAATAAGACACAAAAATAAAACACACTTCTCACTGTATAGATATTACTATTAAAATCTGTCAACATTGATATACCTATGTACACATGAGTGTGGGATGTGCTAGACATGGATGTAAAGAAGGGTGTTCACAGTGTCTGCTTGTGTGGCTGTAAGTTCAAGCCTGCTGATGATTGTCATTACTGTGAATCATTCCACTGTGTACCGATTTTTCATACAGACAGAACATTTTCAGTTCAGGAATTCTGGAAATGATTCCCAGAATTGAGTTACTGAAGGAATCTTGCTAAAAATACCCTGAGAAAAAGTGTGTATTTACATGTACATACTTACACAAAGGTTGTTTAGAAATAAATGTGACTACTGCAACACAGTAACACCTGGTAACTAAGTAGCAACTATAGACTCCGTTTAGAGAATATCTATCCAAAACGTGGCAGCAGCAATCAACAGCATCCTATGGAAAATCAATTTCTGAGCTCAGCTGCATACATCAGTAAGTATCTCAGAGAATGCAGTAACGCTGAAAATGCTGGAGTGCATGATACCTGTGAAAAGATGATGTATCAGCTTCTAACATTTGGCTGAAGGCAAAGCAATATCTGGCCACAGGACTGTCGCAAGAGGGTAGTGGTTTCTAACAGTAAAAATGAAAGTATGAGGAAGGAACACAGCACAGGCAGACCTGCACACCATTAATTCTGCAGTCTCTCTCTGAGAACATCATGGGGAGGAGGCATGGAATATAACTAATTGCAACATCAAATAAGGCTCTGTGGTTTGGTAATTCAAGTAATAATCCATGAGGACCTTGAAAACAAAAAGTGTGTGGGCAATGGATGCCAAAGACTAAATGTCAGGGCAAAAGCATTTTTATGTAAACACACAAATGTAAGGAGCTGCTCACAATTCATAACAAGGACCCTGGCAGTGTGATAGCCCAATTCTTCTTAGACATGGAAGATATATAGATGGCGCTCTGGCTTCCCCAGACAACAACAGTAAACTGTGCAGTTTATGCAACATTCTTGTGCACTCATCTGACAATCTAGCAATAAGGCAGATCTGTGTGGGCACAGGAAGTGTTGGTACTGTATGAAAAACCTGGGCCCCAATATCAGCTGTCAACCAACACAGACATTAGTGTTCCATGGGTTCACAGTCCTACCACATCTGCTACACTCAGACTTCACCCCATCAGATTAAGCCATTTGACAAGATGGAAGGACCCACTGCACAGCCACCACTTCCCGAACAACAACTCGCACAGCCCTATTCATCAATCAGTACATACTATCCTGACAGCCACATTTGCTGCACTTTAACAGGAAGTTATCAGGGAGATGGTATGAATGCAATGACCTAAGAAGGATGTACACATTGTGCTGAAGTCTGTTGGTATAGCTGTCATCAACTCCCAGCATGCATTCCCAGCCATTTCTGAATGAGCTTGTATAAAAAAACATATGGATGAAATTGCACACTGTAAACTTTTCAAATGAAGACACTTCTTAATAGAAGAATTTATCATTACATGAAGCTGAGAGCTCAAATTTGAACACCTGAAAGGGAACTGCTAGCATACACTATCATTTCAAATGGTAAGTCAGTGCTAAGACGTGTATTATAATCACAGAAAATACACTAACTTGAAGGATCGCAGAATCCAAGCATGTAACTCTTTTCTATCAATGTGCTCATCTTTATCAAGATCCATCTTTTTCAGCAAAATACGGAGTCGTCTCTTGGCTTCTACTGGATCCAAGTGGTCAAACTCTTCTGCTTCTTTCACACTACCTGTTCACATCAATAGCATTTAGTTACAAATAGGCATTTGTTCTACACTTCATACAGCACATTACCAGAGCCCCTCATAAACAGCCATTTTGTACATGCATGGTCTTTTACACTTCAGCCCAGTAATGTCAGATGTGTGTAACAACACATAACTTATACCACCAAGTACAGGGAGCAGCACAGTAATCTGAAGGTTTCAAAAGAAAAACAACTCACAATGACAATAACATTATAATTGTTCATCTTTTAACAAAATGAAGCACATATAAAAGCATGTTACAGGCAATGCTTACTTCTCAAAAATAAATCACAAACAAGATTTCCATCCCTCTGTATGTGAGGTATGTACAACTGAAACCCAATCGTGGCACTCCTGTCATAGTATCAATGGCAAAGCTGCACACGTGACACAGTGAACACACTGGCAGTATAACATTGTGGGAAGTTTCACATACTAATGAAAATGAAATGGGATCTTCATGTTACAAGATAGGCATGGTTTGGCTTTTACATATGAGAACCATGCACAAATATAAAATACTTATACTGGACAAATTAAAAGAACAAACAAATTCCCTGGAGCAGAGTCCATTTTCTGAAGCTAAGAGCCCCTCATCTATTCAAAAAATTCCATGGATTTAGTGGAACCCAAAGTTTCATTACTATGTTCACAAGAGCCCATCATATGTCCCTATCCTGCGCCAGATTAGTCCAGTCCTTCTCATCCTACTTGAGTTCAGCTTTAATATTATCCTCCAATCTACACCAAGGTCTTCTTAGTGGTCTCTTTCCTTCAGGTTGCCCCACAAAAACCCTGAATGCATTTGTCTTCTCCCACATATGTGCCCCATGACCCCCATATCTTTATTTTCCTTGATTCAATCACCCAAATATTTGGCCAAATGCAAGAAATGTTCCATGAATTACTGTTTATAATAGCGTAATTCTCATTGATTAACTCGTATGAACGTTACGTTCTGAAACACATGGAAGAAAGCTTTCGACGATCTGTTAGAATTGTTACTGTTCTAGCACATGCCTACAGAACTGAGGATACAAAAAAAAAAAATCTCTAAATATAGTAAGTTCCCCGGAAAAGATTCGACCTGAGAACAAATGGGACACTGGTTGGTGAATGACATTATCAGCTCTGTTAATATTAAAAATATAAATACTGCGAAACACACCTACACACCTAATATTGCTTCATGATCAAATTCTGAATGGTGTTGCCCTTGGATAATGTGGCTTTTGTCTCTTGGGCTGTAAGCACCATCCTCTTCTCTTTCATGATGATGTGTATGTATGTGCGGGGACGCTGGAGTTGAGCCGCACAAAAGGTTATTAATGAGTAAAATAATGCACACGCTTTTACAAACCAGCAATTTAACGAACATGTTGATAAAGCGACGATTGTACGTCGAACTACTGTCGAACAAATTTCAAAAATAAAGATATGACGAATTGTACTTGTATTTAACAAAAGACCAGCTTGTGATTAAAACAGAATAGTAAATACACATATGATACTAACAAATTATTAATGACCTATGCATTACAAAACATGCACAGTAAAGTCACCACACGCCTAAACGAAAGCAAACCTCCACAGCTGCATGCACAGATGATCTAGTATGCTGCATGTATTCACAACTTGCGACAAGGAATGGAGCTAAGTCCACAGATCATCTACCATGGTTATAACAAAAGAACTGGATGGTACATTCCACGGATGATCTTTATTCTGCATGTCCTCAGGCGACTAATTTCGTTTAACATTTGTACTAGCTGCGACCCATGGATTAAAATATTAGCGGCGTCTTAAGGTCGCAACCTCACGAAGAGAGATTTCCAATACGAAATGCCTGCAAACTTGTGAACATGCTGGGCATTTCCACCAATAGGAAATGTATTTACAAGACCCACTAACAGAAGCTGGGCCAAATTTCGGAGCCGGTGTACGGAACCACGTAACTAATCGCTAACAGGCGAGATGCTAGGGTTTCGCAGCGGTAGTCATCTTTCTTCTGGGACATGACTACGCCGTAGTGGCTGTGAAACGTCCCGTAAATTGAATATTCGACCCATAAATATGACCACTGCGCTGTCGCACCAATCACACAGCGATGTGTCGTCATATTCCAGTAAAATGAAGACCTCAACGACAAATACTGTATATTCAATGGCACGTCGGCCGACATGTGAAACAGCATGGAGTTCAACTGAAAGCGGAAACTAGACACACGGCAAGCTCACCATCCTCACAAGTGCTGATGTAGTATAAACAATGTAACTTAACTGCATATTCGAGCAACTCTCAGACATGCTATGAACAGATTATTAATATTGTTTGAAGATTTTGTCTATAAATTTCCGACACTGCGGGCGTGATGAAACGGCCACTATAGGAACAGGCAAGGCATAGAAGTTGGTGTCATGCATACACTTTTTGATAGTGCATAATTATCACATACTTTGAAACACAACCGACTCTTTGTAGCTTATTATTCCATGAGCTGTCTCTTGAGAGGTGGGACAAGGTACGATTTCAGTTTAGCGCAACTGTGCCCAAATAAGCCAATTAACACTGGCATTTTATATCCAACACCCTAACATTAAACGTGAACACCCAAATTTGATATACTACTTGAAAATTGGTTTCAAACTTTTGCCATGTTCTGAATGTTGTATTCTTTTGGGTGATTCCCCGGCGTCTGAATTTTACGTGCTGACGTTTCGAAACTGTCATTTCCATCTTCATAGGTGATGTAAGCAGTGCGCTTCTATTCAAATGTCCCAGAAATCCTTAAAATTCAGTACAGCATGTCTAAAAGCAATCTTCTCTTCTTTGAGATTAATCCAGGTTTTAGAGAACAGCCTTTCATGTGGGATAAATGTGGCTGGAATACATAAATATTTAGTGAGTTTCACAGCATTGAAAACCTTATTGTATTTCTTTAACACTCAATTAGATTTTGTGATCCTGTTTCGTACAAACTGGATACCATTGTACTTCCACAGTACAGTGGCATCTATCATTGTGGTGTCCTGCTGATTCGTTCCTGCAATACACCTATCAAATCACTGCCACAGTGAATTGTCTTGTCTATGCTGAGAGTGGCTGTAACAATCCTTTTTCATCAGTCTATGTGAAATGCAACTTCTGTCACTTTCTAATAGTCAGGCTTCTCCAGTGTCACTTGCATTTACATTAGTGTTTATTTTGCCAGCAGATTTAAAGAAGCCCACAATTTGGCAGCATTATTTTTGCACCCTAAGACACCAGTTAAAGGTCATGCTTTTATCATGAAATTACTATGTGCTAACATGGAATGTGCATCATGACTGAAGATCCATGATTATCCCACAATTAAAGTTAGGGGCATTCTTTGATGAAGAGATAAACTGCTGTCTATTGCAAGTATTTAATGCATGTAACTGAAGTCACACATATACAGATCCTGCAATCATCCCACCCCCTACTGCAGGATACCATGCATGCCAGTATCACTAACATCAACATACTTTTTTGTGTGAACAAACTGGCTCCAGTGCTTTGAGTCGCAGAATCAACTCTTGCAACTCCAGGCTTCTGCTGCAACCCCATCACAGCTCTGATATAAAGAATGCATTTGTGGTGAAGGTGCATCAGGTCACACTGCACATGAACATGACTAACCAGTTCCTTTGCTTGTACTGAAGTGTACCACCTAACATATGTGTGCACCACAGGCATTTTCATCTGTGACACAACATAGCCAGGTTCTTGCTAATGTCTGAGAATACATACCCTAAAACTGTCAGTATCTGTTCGCACCCCTGTCAAGTTCTTAACTACCAAATAATAAAACATTCTGTGTGATTTCAGGCTTCTGCCGTGAAGCAGATGACAATTGTGCTCTTCTGGGTTATGCAGCGGGTAGTGGCAATTTCTTACCGACATTTTGGAACAACCCATCAGTCCCATCTTCGATGGTCAACAATTCACTGTGCATATAAGCATTCTAGTTGCTGAAAATAAATGATGACCCATCCTATTAATAATAAACTGAGCAGGGTTTCAAGTGCTGTTTCCATACTGCTCCAAGTTCATTTGATGAAATGTATGTTACTGCCTATCTATATGTCCATATTGTTCCAGTACATCACAAAATTTGTCTGCCTCTGTGTTTTCTTTAAATTCCCCCATGTCAATTTTTGTATCCAATGTACATAGTCACATTTATCATGCTCATTCTGAAATGATCACTGTTTAACAGATTTACATCAGCAGCATATTTGTCCTGTTAACACAACCGTATCTACTCAAACACAATTGTATATTTCCCACTTTTAAAAGAACCACATATGCAGTCCATAGAGCATGATAATATTTATATGACAGTCCTACACATATATACTTCTGGTGACCAATATTTTATTATTTTCTGCTGTAGAACAGCTCCTGCTCTTAATTGCTGCAAATCAAGTAATAAAAAAATATATATTTCTCTAATGAGTGTGAATTAAATGCTATGTCAAAATGATGCTGACAGTGCATTAAATTAAATGATTTTAATTCTTGGCACTGTCAATTGTACGCAGTTGTTTTAAACACAATGTTTCAGAAACTGGATCTGTCATTAGGCATACAGGTTTACTACTCGGCTGCGACTCTCACAATAACTGACCCAGTAACTGAAACCAGCTCTGTTTAAGTGGCCCACCTGAGGAAGGAGGTAGACAAATGGACATGTGTGAAAAAGCTAATAAGTACATTTTTGAAAATTTCTATTCTGAATATGCACAGAAATATTGTGTGGTTGTTTAGCATCCAATCAGAATGAAGGATTTTATAAGTACAGTGACCAACAAAAACATTAAGACCATATTTTTTGCCTACTCAGTTCAGTGATCCAAGAGTGAGAATAGTAAACACGGGCAGAACCATTTTAAAGCAGAACTGACAAGTGACAGGGTAAGTTGAATTTCATGAAAATTCACATCAAATGACATACTGCTGTAAGAGTATTTATTATGGTTTTATTATAACACTTACTCACCCGTGATGGTGAATATTTGACACCAAATACAACTGAAGCCTTGCCTCCCCTCATTGTATACAAAACACTGTTTATAGCCTTGAACCAAGTGGAAGTGAAACCAGAGGGAGGTGGAAGGGGAGGATAAATTTGTTTACAGCAACAAATATAAATGTTCATCTGTAGAGTTCAATCAAACAGCTGCCGTACAATATTATGACTGAAGTCACTCGGTGTGATGTATCAATACTCTGTCTCGTTTAGTCTGTCTCACAGACACTTCTGGACTGAGCAAAGCTCACCCTTAAATGCAATTCAGATTAACTTTAAAAATAAATAGTGCACAAGTTAAGAAATCACCACTCGGTTTCCAGGGGTGGGGAAAGTCTTATTTATAAATTACGCACTAACACTAAGTAACAGTATTATGTATTTCTTTCAACTACGTGTACCGTTTCGGTTAAATAAAACATCAGCCATTCAAGTATTTCCCTTTACATCCTTTACACAATAAGCCAATCAAATTCTCATCTCACACACCAAATATATGTACACAGTGACAAGTTTGATTCAGTGGTTGTCATTAACGTGATATATATAAAACGACTGATCTTGGAAATCAAAACTGCTGGTCTATGACAACGATGCAATGGAGAACATTACATTTATACATGAAACAGTCACACAGATACTTGGTTTTAGTTTGATGCCAGCAGGAAATCATCAAACCACAATGTACCTTATCTCTTCAAATACTGCAAAAGAAATTCTTCAGTTGAAAATTATCTTCTATTTAACATCTTCGTCATGTCACAGCAGTACTGATTTCTACAAACTCTATGCTTGGGAATATAATACCATTTCAACATACTGTAGTTAATTTGAAAAAATAATACAAATAGTAGCAGTAAAATAAAAGCAGAATATAAGAATAGTTTTCAAACGCGACTTAAAGAAAAACAGGAATAAAATACGATAAAACTTGGATTCGGAGGCAGGGTATCAAAACACTAGCAACAAGCCAGTAATGCACTGTAGGAGAGAATTCTCATTAACTTCTTCTCCAAGCATCAAACGTTCAAAACGTGGTACGTACATTAAACCTGCAAGGTTGGAAAATGGCTATCACAGAATGCACAGTCAATTAATTAATTAATTAATTAAAAAAAGTCAACCAACCAAAATAATATAAAATGGCGCAAAATTACAGATTAGAGATACAATGTTTACCGATGCTATGTTTCAGCTTTCTCCTCACTTGGTGCAGCTGCACAGTTTGCATCCACTGATTCCTGTGTCTTGCTATCTTTGGTGTTTTCACTGTTCCCATGCTCTTCTTCGGCCTTAGCTGCTGCAGCTGCTGCTGCTGCTGCTGCTGCTGCTGCCGCTGCTCGAGCTGCTGCTGCAGCTGCCGCTCTTCCTGCACTACTTCGTAGAACCTTGCGCTCTACCACTGGTGTCTCTGGCTCCTCTGATGGAGCTGCTGCTTGTTTGGACCGTTTTGTGCACCTTCCTCGCCGTCCTGTTCCTGACCTAGTTGCCCTATATCCATTACTACTGGGTTCAGGTTCAGATTCAGGTTCTGGTACCTCTGGCAGCATTATTGGCACAGGAGGAGATGAAGACTGGAGCAGAGATGCAGGCAGTGGTGGTGGTGGTGGTGAGGGTGGTGGTGATGATAAAGGCAGTGTTGGAGTAGCCTGTGTTGATGATGATGGTTGTTGTACAGCCTCAGTTTCAAAGCCTTCTGCTGCCTGTAACTTATCTTCAGTGAGTTCTGAGGTTACCACAGAATTATATTCTGTTGCAACAGGAGGTGGTGTCGAGTTCTCTGTTGTGGCCACTGCCTCCTCTGAAGGTGTTACAACTGAAACAGTAGCTCCATCCTTGGACACTGTGGAGGAAGTCAAAAGAGCTTCTATGTCCACAGCACCACAATCAACATTTGGATCTGGAACTAATGCTGGACAACTATTCTTTTCTTCACCAACTTCTTTCCGCTCTATTTCCTTTGTTCTTTTGGCAGGCCGTTCATCACTTGGGGATATACTACATGAACTTTTTACACCACTATCAGCTCCATCTCTTGTACGCTTACCAAATTTTTCTTCTGTGCTACGAGCTAAAATTTCAACTGAAGTCTTGCATAGATTTTCTAAAGCTTCCTTCATTTCAGATTCCTTTGCTTTTCTTGAAAACCATTCTTCACTGCGAGCAGAAGTGTCTGGCATGAAGTAACGTGCAAAATTTTCTGCACTTTCCTTTCTTTCACCTTCTTTCAATTTCTTTGTTGGCCTTTCATCTGATCGAGTAGAAAAATCTGTGACTGAATTTCTACTTACATTCTCCATAGATTCTTTTCGCTCCCCATCTCTTGCTCTTTTCTCAGCTGCTTCTTTTCTTTCTGCTTCTCTAGCTCGCTTTTCACTGCGCAGAGTTGCCTCCATGGATGTGGCTCTACTGAGGCTTTCCAACAGGTGGGAGTCATGGGGGAGTAGTAACTGCTGCAGTTGCTGATGCTGTTGCTGCCTGTCAAGTGCATCTCTTGTGGTTGCTCTTTGGTGCCTATGATTGGCAGCAGAAGACGATGGTGATGGTGATGACGACGATGATGATGTCATGGTGGCTGGCCGGGAACTGTTTCCTGATTTATGTCCAGGTCGCGAAGATGATGACTGCAAGGTTGCTGTGGATGTACCACTAACACCTAGGCTACCATTCAGAAGCCCACACTGCTGGGCAAGGCTATCGTAAGCAGACGACATGGAGCCTGGCTGCATTGAGAAGGGATTCAGTCCACCGAGGCCAAGAGGCGTGTACAAAAGACCAGGATTAGGGAAAAAGAATGGGAGAGCTGACGAGGGGATACTTGAAGATGATGATGACACTGTAGGTTTTAAACTGCTGTGTCCACGTTCAGAATCTGTGGGTTTACGTGTTTTTGTTTTTCCTGTTCCAGAGGTACCAGGACCAGAACTGCCCAGCTCACTTCCATCCATTCCTGCCAGTGATGGCAATCCAAGACCTGCGAGATTGGCAAAAAGTGAATTTGTAAGACTCATGTTCCCCAGGTTTCCAAGCCCACTCATACTTCCCAGTGCACTCATATTGGGCATTCCTCCAAATGGGAGCAGCAAGGGGTTGTTCTTTGGGTCAAATCCTCCAAGAGATAATCCTGAAAGGAGGCTGCTAGGACTGAGTCCTGCTGCTGAGAGACCACTAAGTCCAGCTGATGCCAGTGAAGGGAATGGTAGGGTTGATGCAAGTGATGATGCTTGGCTTACTGAAGACTGCTGGCCAGGTGGGCTAGACAGAAGGGGAGGACGACCAGGACCTTTCTTTCTCTCATTAGGTGGCAGCCGTTTCTGTAGGTCATGTGGGAGGTTTCCTCTCTCCTTTACTAGTTCAGCCCACTTAGGATCAACATCAAACATTGGGTTTTCCAACAGCCACTGTGCCAGTTTCTTAAGCTGTGGAGCCTTGTTTCCTGTGATCTGCAATATGAAGAAAAAAAACTGTATGCACACATTCCAATAAATTACATACCACTCACCAAACCAAGCTTCCTTCATCTTTTGGCAAAGACTATGGTGCTGTACTATAAATTTAACGCACCTTTTTCCCAGTTAATCTGTTAATAACAGAAACATTTTCCTCTCCTGTCAGTTTCTTCCAGTCCAAAAGAGATGGGTCTACCCTTGGGCGTCGACGCCTTGGAGCTAAGTAATCCGATGTCAGTGGCTGCTCAGGCATCAGGGCCGTCTGCTCCGCCAGCCACTTGTTCACCTGAATACAGTATGTGCAGGTTACCATACATAGCAGGCCCTCTACCAAAGTTTAATACCTACATCGACAATGTCATTACCAGCGCATTTATTTAAATAATAAATCAAAAAATAAACACAGAAAAGCTTCTTTCATGAAATATTTTTGTTAAGGCTTCCTTTGGTAAGTATCATTATTTATTGTGGGCTTTGGACCTAATCACAATGGGATCAAAGATGGGGGAGGGGAAGGAATGAAAGGCAAAGAAAAGTACCAAATATTTAAGTCTCAATAATTAACGATTATCATGAACTTAATTCAGATGATATAACATAAAATATAAAAAAACTATAGCAAAATACAACTGTTTTAATCTGAGCAGAAAATCATTTTATCTTTGTATACAACACAATGTATGAGAGTCACAATGAAGTGCAAACATTTCTTCAAGCTAATTAATTTGGGTTTCCTTCCTATATGCAAACTCTCCACTCCCAGAATATAAACACTAATGTAAAGAACTTTAATTCACTACGAAGTCCGTAACAGAAGCCTCTCGTCTAATTTTGCATACAAAGTTCTAGACAAACACCATATGCATCCAGACACAATCAGAAACATAGAAGATTTGTGAGTGAGTCAGTTACACCGATTACCTGCCCAGGCTGAGAACATTTATCAAAGAAATCTGTGTGATATAAACCTTTAAAAAATACAGTTCTTAAAAATTAGAATGGTTTATGTTCTTCCCTTTCAGTCTTTCAACACATTTCTTTCTCCCCTGCATGTGCATACACAACCCCTGAAGGGCTGATAATGAAATATGTTCACATGATGTATATAATTTTGTGACTAAAAAATATACATTCATTGTGATCAAGAAAATTCACTGCTGAGCAATGGTCATTTGTTTCCAGTACTGAAGCAAAACCTTGGCAGCCACAAATTTAAATATAACTGTGAAGTGACCAGTTGTGGTGCACGTGCGCACACACTCACATGGACACATTTGTCTTGGTTGCAGCCACTTTTCACTCTTGTGCATACGAAGGTAGTGTTAACAAACATGGGTGCACATGTACACACAGATATATTACACAGTGAAATACGAATTTTAATTCATCCTCTAAATGCCAATGGAGATCACAATACTACCACACAGTTCCACTTACCACTAACTGTCTAGGTCCCACACTCTAACTTTCACACGCTAAGTATTATTTATTACACTTGGTTTTGAGACATACTGACACAGAAGTACATTGCATTATAATAAAACCAACTAGATGCACTAATTTCACAAATTAATTTTGGCATGAAACTCTACATGTTTTGGACAGTTCCTCTGTCCATCATCATGAGTTTATTCACTTTTGAGCAGGATCAGGATGGAACTGCAGTTCCATCCTGGTCCTGCTCGAAGGCTGTCTACAAACCTGTATGACATATACCAATGCTGAGTGTACAGTGAATAAACTCTCGACGTTGGACAGAGGAACTGTCCGAAACATGTAGAGTTTCATGCCAAAATAAATTTGTGAAATTAGTGCATCTAGTTGTGTTTATTACAAAGAAATATGCTACAATGCACAGTCACATGAACATTAAAATAAGTACAATACATTTTTCCCCTTCCAAATATGTAAAATCTGGGGCATGGCTTATATTTTGGGGGTAGTCTGCATATTACACTACAATGACGCATATTGTAAATTTACAGTAACCATACTATGTTGCGTTTTATTTTTTGGGATAGAAATAACTGTACCAGTGATGCTGATTTCATTCAACAAAAATTACTGGATTTTTTTTTTAAATTCAAAATTTCTTTACTGAAACAACACACTTCTGTATGTTCTAAACCATGTAAGAAAAGTACATTCCAGGAATGCTACTTTAAGTCCAATTTTTTTGGAACTTAATATTTCAACCATTATTTAATAACAACAATTAGTAATAAAGTAACAGAATCCTATAACACAAATACTCACAAGGGTTAAAATTTGACTGAAATTGCACATTTTTGAGGGAGCCAGGATAACAGTATAGTTACTAGGGTACTAGCTTGATGACCAGGCAGAGGCCCACAATTTTTTTTGTCAGTGTCCAGACCACACCTGCAGTCCACACAGATTCATGTCCAATGGGAAACCTGACTATTCAACTCCATCACCCACTGCTACAGTAAAGAATATGCATAACTGTACCTCCAACCCCTATCAGTTGTCAAGGCAGAGAGCTAAGATAAGCAGGTGCACAAATTTAACTTCCTACATGCATGTGCTGATTTGGTAACCCTGACAATGTTAATATTTGCTTGATAAATACTGTAAGAAATAAAGCATGTTACAGCCGATCTAAACGTATTATATAACACAGTGAAACCTCCATCCACAGTCCCTGAGGGGAAGGGGGGATTGCTGCAAAAGAATGACAGTTGTGTGAAAGAATTTAACGTACTAGAAACACACAACATGAAAATTACACGTCTCCCACTTAGGCTTACAGTACCAATAACCAAATAAAATGTTACTTTGATACACGTGTGCAAATAGTGTCATTCCAAATAAATCTGCACCTGACAACAATTTAGTTGCAATCTTACATTTCAGACAAACCAGGAACAATTCCAGGTTCAAAATGTTCTGTTTCTCTTGTTCACCAGTGCTATCTGTACAGACAAAAGATGTAAGTGTTATAAGCAGTAAGCACTTCTGTCAGTTCAGCAATGAATCAGGTTGTGATCATCTCCCTCGCTTTTTGTTTCACTGCTGCTATCCTCAATCACTCACAATCATCACACAATTCACCACTGCTCGAAGCACTACATGTGACAACCTCAGCATCTACAGACACACAAGAACTTCCATAGACATGCATCTTAGTGCTTAGTGAAATCCAGTTTTCATGAAAGGTTTCATCTTCATCAGCAATAATGCAGTCCTGAGTTGGCTTCTGTCATAAGTTTATGCCCACAGCCATAATGATGTAAACAACTGACATTCGTTGACTGTGACTTGTTACCAAGCCACTACTATGAAACATATTTTTACAAAACAATGATTTTCAAACTTGGCTCCCTTTCCCACATTCCATTAAACACAACCTTTCTGTACTAGGTGCTTCATGTACAACCGTTTTAAATATTCTTTTATGCCCACACCAAGAGGGTGTAACATGCCTGTGAAGTCTGGTGGATAATGCACAACCTTGATTCTTCCTCATACATCACATATCTTGCAGATGAGTAGCCCAACTATCCACAGACAACAAAATGTTTCGACCTTGCACACCGATCGAGGCATCCATGGCCCTTAAAAACGCTGTGAAAATGGTCATGGTCATTCACACCATTTTGGATGCATAGTATTTACATGTTTTTTTTTTTAAAAAACAGAGTTTCAATGATCTTCCGACCAAGATTGACAATTGTTTGTCACTGCCATCTCTGTGAACACACTTAAGGACTGTTACTCTCTCTCTCTCTGGCACCTTTTCCCCTGTGACAGGACTAGTCTTTCAATGTCAGCATTCCATCAGGAAGATAACTGCAGAAGAGGACAGTCTCATCTGCACTGTGTTATATCTTGTCTTCCCCTCACCACTCCACTTCCATTTCACACTTGGCCTTGGCATGGTGACATTTTGTGAGTACTCTTACATGCTCCAAAAACACAGCATTACTTTCCCCACTTCCAGGAACACTGCAGGTTGTGATGTGGTCCAATGAAACTTCTGAGAAACAACGTATCTGACATAATCGTAAAATGTTTATATGGGCAATTTATAGAGACCAGACAAACAATACTTGTAGAAAAACGATGGGTAGAGGTGTCTTTGTATTTTTTAAGGGACTTTGTACGACAATTCAAAACTTAAAACATGAACCTTTGTCCACTGATGGAAATTTTCCTAATTTCAAAGTCAAGGAACTCAACAACATGAGGAGTCAACTACAGCATATGAGATATTTGCATGAATGCAGAAATTCACATAAATCATTCATACATTAAGTTCAATACACACGACACAGACGTACCTTAGCTTCATGAGAATAGGAACTGATCTTTGATGAAAAATCAGCCACCTTGCTCAGATCAGCTATCATAGACTCGTATGTCTTCCTCTGCACATGTGATGACTGTGACAAGGATGACTGCTGCTGTTTCTTTAGTAGAAGATTCTGTTGCTCTGTGTGGGCAAGGAAAGAGGAGAAACTTTCTTTGGGAGTTGGTATTTGAGGAAGTGCACCCATATCAACTCCAATACTGCTTCGAGAAGAACCTGCGGCTGCAGGAGAAGGGACAGGTGTTACAGTGATGGTAAAAGGTTTGGGGGCAGGGGACGAAGATGATGATGCTGTGGGACCCCCAAGTGTTGAGCTGACTGAGGTGGGGGTCACTGACACACTTGGATTAATCAATCCCGGTGTACTCGACTTTTTCACGTCTGAAAACAGCGATTTCTGCTCCTTAGCAGCTGACAGGCCCAATACTATCTCATCCAGTTTACGTCGCTTCTTTTCTTTGCCTATAACTGGTTCTTCTGCTGGCTACAAAAAAGAATACAAACTGATATGGTAATGAATCTTGAATACAACACTGCATCATCTTTTGCACACATCCCCCCCCCAAAAAAAATAGATAAGGGGTCAGCAGAAGTTTCCTGTGGTGTGCCACTTTATACAAAATATACACTACCTGCATGCCATCACTGTTTTGTTTCCTCATTTATACTTCATTGTTATATAAAGATTTAATAAAATCATAACCAGAATACAGAGAAGGTATTAAAATTGCCTATATGGGGTGTCACAGGAGGAACGGACCAAACTTCGGGAGAGTGTTTCTTATGTTAAACTATACCGATATAACCCAAAACACCTATATCCAAAGCTGAACGGTTACGGAGATAATGGCCAGAGAAAAGTGTGGACATCTTGCATTTC
>JGI20166J26741_11792251_pt1 | contig 20963 bp, 13 predicted proteins | sample TergutCu122P5_FD_26741 | JGI IMG/M metagenome (IMG submission 26741)
GTGGAGTTGGTCCCTCCATCTCTTCTTCGGTCGTCCAATGTTCCGTCTTCCTTCTGGTCTGTATTTCAGTGCCTGTCTTGGCAGTCTATTTATGTCCATCCTCTGTATGTGTTGTAGCCACTTTTTCTGGTACTGTTTTATTTCCTTTACTATGTTCTGTGCTCCCATTTTTTCCTTAATACAAAATTAGTTGTACTGTGGAAACCAGGCTCTCTGGGTTCCCAGTGGAGCAACAAATACAGCAAGAATACAGACACAAATGCCATAGAAAATAGTACGGAATAGCTACATTTGGAAAGTACATCTATCCAATCTTGCATTGCACAGATGTGTTATACTATTGATATAAATGTTCATCCACTAATAATGAAACAACTGCTTTGGCTTTGTGTGCATCAACTTTGGATAAGCAGGGAAAACTAAACAAAGTTTTGAATAGCAGGCACTCTTGGTAACTGAACTTGGGTCCCTGAAAAATAAACACCATTCTAGACCTACAATTTAGCCTCCTAGACTACTGATACTCTAAACCAGTGATGGGCAAACTTTTTTAGGAGCGGGCCAAAAAAAAAAAAAGAAGAAGAAGAACCTCTAAGCGGGCCGCATCTGGCCCGCGGGCCGTAGTTTGCTCATCACTGCTCTAAACAATGGAAAAACCATTTTTCAGGATCCACAGGTTCGCTACTTACAATTTATTCAAATGACAAATTTTTGTGTACTTCTACATGTAAAGAATTTAAAATTTGAAAGCCCAAGTCTGTAAGTACCACTGAAAGTTTGGTACTGCTTGACACACAATCACATACTTTATGACCCCATTCCATTACAGGCTGTATGATTATAACACATTAACTTACTCTGTGGGCATGTCGGAGAATGGTGTCTTCGAGGGCACGAATCCATTTCTCCCTCTCTTCAGCACCTAGTGCTTGAAAATGGAAAGTTTTTCCATCCACGGTTATGGTAAAAGTGCTGTCATCTTCGTCATCTATCCCTATGACAGCACCTTTCAGCCTCACGCAACCACGACGCACTCCTCGCATCATCTTATCCCTTGACTGCAACAGGAAAAGTGTAACAGTTACAAATTTGTTGTTTCTTGTACACATAAATGTGACTAATGTGAAAAGTTCTTTTATGCTGCTACTAAAAGTTAGATCATACTAGAAACTGCATGTTGTCTCTGGAATATATTTTGTCCCATGCTTGTCTTAAGTATCTGTTCTGGATTACAGCCCACACCATTTCCACAGGCAAGAATGTTGCAAATAAATCACAACGGTATACCACATAACCATTACACTTGTGCGCATGAAATTCACTTAAAAGTCCTTGTTTATTTAATTTGTTGAATAACAATGCAGTAAGTCTGACACTACACACACTAATCAAAAAAGGTATATGCGCTATATATGGAATCATACTTCTTAGGAAGGGTACCTTGACTGCTATCCGGCCTTGCTTTTTGTTGAGTGGCGCACTGACTGTGGATCAAAGTGACCTTCAGGTTGACAACTGTACACACACACACCCACACATGTATACAAAGCTTCAAAATAGGACAGAGTGCCATGGGCACACAAGTCTTTGACAAGAAAAATGTTATAAATGTCCCACAAGCATATCTGTTGCTGTGTTCTGAAAGGTCAGTAAAGCTTTATAAATGGAAGCAGGCTGCACCATAAAGCTCTGCAGACTGTCTGTTAGCCAGGCCTGGCCTACAATGAACTCTTTAAGGTAGGCATCCCGTTTTGTGACACTATGATAACTATATAAATTATAACTGTCAACACAACTAAGTTTTAGCATTTATTAAAGAACATGCTTTGACCCATGTGGTTAATCTTCAGGCTAAATACACATAAACACACTTAAAAGCAGTAAACACTGCTTTCTGTGAATTCTGACATCTCAGTTTACAAATTCATTACCTTATTACATTACATGTTAAAATTGTTCTTAAAATCTAATTAAAAGCAAGTGGTGATGTGGTAGTGTAGACATCTGATATAATTGATGGAAGACATGAAGCAGCTGGTTGTTATAATCCTGCAGTGTTAATGATATAATAGAAGAAGAATTAAATATTTATTTGAACATATTTTCTATCACACGCTTAAAATTGCATTTAGCATGTCTGAAATCTCTAGTAGTAGCTGGTAACAATGTCACTTGCGTATCCAAGACAGGTATAAATTTCGTCATCAGGCTGTAGGTTGCTGTTAACACATACTGTAATAATGTAACAAATTTATAAATTGAGATCTCAATTTGTATAGAAAGCAACGTATACTGCCTTTAAGTGTTTGTACAAGTATTTTGCCTGAAGATGACCTATGTGGGTCAAAACACGTTGCTTTAATTAAAACCAAAACTTAGATGTGTTGACAGTCGTAACATATACAGTTATCCTACAGTGAAATGTGGTTAAACTTCAGATGCACACTGCTATTTGTAACTAAAATAGTAAGATTAATGTATTCATATGTTAGCTAAACTTTGTTACATATGGGAGATATCCTGTCATATATTCAAACATTTGCTATTTGTCTCTGTATTGGCACTGCCTGAGCCTGTTGGACTGATTTTTTTAAAATTCCTCAAATATTAGCATAAAGGCTTCATACAAGACTGAGAGTGTTTTTGAGAAAATTTAAAGTTTGGAGCATTACAGAAAACTGGGATTGGCAAAGGAATGATCCAAATAACGTCACTCGACTGCAAAACGGCAAAACTGAAAAGTCCAGATGCAAAGATGTGAAGTTTAAAATACTGTAGAGACATAACAGATGCCCTAGCTAAACAACTGTTGGAAAACCACAAGAATGAAGATGTGGATTTAATGCAGTTATAACATGATTGCAATAAAATGTATGTGCATATGCAATGCAAAAATATATTAAGTAATAATGTCATTAATAAAAAGAGTATGCTACTTAATAAATTCAAGATCACTGCATACTGGTGCATACTGAAGTAACAAAACTCAGAGTTTCAACATTGCTCAAACCAAAAACCAGCAGAGTTCCTAACTTGGATCTGTCAGTCTAACCTAAAAACATATTTCCTTTTGATTCATTTCAATTTCATCATACCACCAGCTTCCCATGTCTCATATGGCTACTACCCACAGAGCTTCCTGATCAAACAATTGTGAGTATATGTGGTGTCTTCTATCTAAACCAGAGGTATATAGCATATAGTTTCTTATCAAGTAGTTTATTTCAATTCTCCACTTGCTTTCTCACAGTGCAATTTGAAGAAATACTGCATAACAAATGGTCTGCTTTGCATGATTACTTGTTATTTTGTGTGTGTTGGATGAAGCACTGTTCACAACAAAAACTAGAACCTTGCATTCATCCAGGATGCACAAGTCAGATGTTAAAAAATGTGTGAAACCATTTCCAGTTGTGGGTTGTGACAGCATGTTTTATCAAGCTTCTAGTGTCACACATTGTGACACACCTCTTCTCTAATAAAGTCCATATGTCAAAGTCCTTGCAAGGTTAAGAGAAGTTTGGTTAGTCATGAAATATTCTGTATTCAGTAAAACCCAGAGTTCATTACTGCATTCACAACAGGTCACCACTGGGCCCTATCATAAGCCAATTAAATCCAGTCTAAATCATCACACATAAGTTACTTATGATCCATTGTAATATAATACGCTAATTATGCTCGACTCAATACACCCAGTAATGTTTTTTGACACACACAAATTACAGAGCTCCTCATCAAACAATTTCCAGCAACCTCTTATATCCCAAATATTAGGTCCATATATTTTAAGCACCAACTTCCTTCCCCAATGGTGTGCAAAAGATGAATTCACAATGGAGAGGTGGTGCGTCTGTTCACATGAATGTGTAATGTATCCCTAGTCAATGAACAAACTTTCATTACACTTGGTATTTCAGTTATACAATACAAACCAACAAAAATGCACCTTTTACAAATTAATATTTTAATTTTTTATTTTTGATGTCTTCTACATGTTTCGAACCCGAGGGTTCATCTTCAGGAAGATGGTTGTATGTACCGGTATGGTATAGTGTGTTGTATGTGCTGCCTGAAGATGAACCCTTACATTTGAAACATGTAGAAGACATCAAAAAATTATATATTAAAATATTATTTTAGAAAAGGTGCATTTTGTTGGTTTACATTTTATAAATATATTACAACGCATTGTGCAAAACACATATGATTTGGTATTTCAAGTTGGCAGAAGGTTCAAATCTTACGCTGTGTTGATTGCTGAATAGTTACCATGTTCCAAAGTGGACACATGTGTGTCATATGTTGCATTGGCGGGAGAATCTGAGTTTGGTTCATACTGGTTCAACAATACCCCTATTTTGTATGAAACTCAAATCTAACCACACAAATTTTTTCAAAACTTAACTCTTCATATACAGAAGTGATATATGACATAAAATATGGGTCTCATTAAGATATACAACTTTCATATGCAACACGCATCAGTATGATGAATATTAAAAATGGGGGGGGGGAGTATATAATGTAATTTCTGTTGCAACAAATGAACATCACAGGCAATGAAGAGCACTCTACTGGGAAGTGAGAGAAAAATGTTCCATTTAACAATACTGTCGGTTCCTAAGATTATGTAGTGTTGGTGGTAGATAAATGAAATATGAATATGGAGCACTAGTGTGTTAATAATGACAGGGGAAAACCAGGGTATTTGGAGAAAAACCTACCCCAATACCACTTTGTTCACAACAAATCCCACACTGACTGGCCTGGGACCAAACCAAGGCCTACACAGTGACAGGCTGACAACTAACTGCCAAAGCCCTGGCACAGGCTCCACTCTATTGAAATTACATTCTTCACTACACATCAGTGGCTACACATTTACAATAATGATGAATTCAAAAAATAAAGATCCAAATATAGTATAATGCCTGCTTTATGTACTGTCTAACTCACACTTCATCAAAGCACAAATGCAAGGGATATCAGAGAAGCTCAAGCAGCATTCACAGCATGACTGTAGAGTTAAATCTTGCAAGCTGAAACCTTCATGTCAAGGTGACTACAACAATAACTGAGTCAAATATCAGAAGATGTTATATTCCAACTAAGTAAACCGCATAACTAACAATGAACAAGGAGGGTAATATTGCAAGTTTCTGACTTAAATTTCAAGAAGCCTCCAGTTTGAATCTCAGTGCAACACAAGCTATCAAGACAGAAGATGTTCACTGTCTCCCAGAGTCCCTCAAGGCAAACACTAGCACAATACCTCAAATCAGACATGATCACTTCCTTCCAAACTCTCTGCAAACAATTATTCACTATGGTCACATGCTAGTTGAGAGTACAGCTGTACAACAACACAGAGTGTTACACATGTATACACTGATACACAGTGTTGTAAAGTGAAAGACGTATATGTTAAAAAGCAGATGTAACTTCTCTACGTCTATGCCATCAAAGTACATAGGGAGGGCAGAGGCACAGCTCTGCTCATTCTTAACCTCAGGACTAGATACAGATGAGTGGGTAAATATTGCGGCATTCATTTCCATGCATTAAATGACCATTAAGATACAATAACCAACAAAATGCACAATACTGCAATTTACAATTTTACAATTAAAATTTGTAACGCCAACATGTTTTGACTCTTTAAGAATCATCCTCAGGGAGAAGACATCAACAAATATGTATAAAACATGGATGAATTATGAATAAACAAATGAATAAATCATATTAATGAACATGAATCAATAATCATAAAATGAGTGGCTAACTTTATGCCCTGGTAGGTTTAACCCCAACAACAAACCCCGGTAGCCATTCAAAAGGTGGCTGGGTAGGTCCCACAGATGTTTGGAAGAATCCTCAGTGAATCTGACATGAACAGATGTTCAAAAAGGAAACATTCTGAGAAAGATAACATAGTGAATTTTATGAAGGTTACGCACTGTAACTGGCCATTCCATTAAATCTTTGGCTTTCTGTTATTCCATTATACATGATAAAAACTAGCTAAGTGATCTCTTGTAAAAGAATGAAATGATCGTGTTTTTCCTTTAGTGTTTCATTTAGCAATGTGTTAGTTACTAAGATTGTACCATATTGTGAAACGGATCAATGAAGGAATACATATCTGGGGCATTGGTAAAATGAAAATAAATTAATATCTGCGCACTCCCACAAGGATTATGCCAGGATTAACCTGGGCCTCTGTGACAGAAGGTACCATCTACCCACCTGTGCTATGGTAAGGCATAATTTTACTTTTAAATTCCAAAAATAATATGGTAGATTTATTATTTCAGCAACTGCAGAAATACATGCAAGCTCAAATTTTTTTTGGTATTCCAAAGCAAGAAGAGATATATTTGTCTCCAAATACGACTGGCCAGTTGTAGAGGATGCATCCCATTGTCCACAGACTTTCACGGGTAATACATCACACAGCTCTCTGACCAGTAGACTTTGTAACTTCTGTCCTTGGGGGCTGATCAGACAGTTAGGTTCCATTATTTTCAACTAGGTTAAAATAACTAATGGGAATATCTTCTGGATGTTGCATAACATTTGGTGGTGTGAATGCGGTGTAAACTATCGACTCTACAATGTCCCATGAATAAAGAGTATAATTCATAAAATACCGTTCATATCAACTGATTGAATGAGTGATTCACCAACAGACTGTGTTTACAGGCATGACAATGCCAATGGTTGTTTACACCCATTTGATGCTTTGTACATTAAATTAAAACATTGTTAAGGGACCTGTAAAAGTCACATATTAGACACTATCCAAGATAAAAATTCAGGTGTTGGTTGTAGAGTGCACTGTCACTAAACTGGAAAATGGAAGTTAAGATCTTTTTTTAAGTGTGCTGTTTAATAATGCTGTTAACTGTTAAGGTTACAAAGTGGACAGTGGACAGGATGAATGAATACGTAGCATTGGCGGAATGATAGGGACAGGGTAAACCCAAAGTACTGGAAGAAAAACCTGATCCCACTGCAACCTGCCAACAAAAATCCCACATGGGCTGGCATGGCATGGAAGATGGGCCACCAGAATGGAACACAAAATGACAGTTTTAAGCATACAATACAAAATGCAATACTGCTCACATTTTAAAACCATACAGAAATGCTAAAACACACTATATAGCTTTGAACTACAACAATCCACAAAGTTTGCACTGGAAAACTACATGTAAGTACAAACCACTGCATTGGTTTCAATATTCATTTCCTGCAGATAATTCTAACAGTACAAAGTTAATGTACCAATGTCAGCACTGTACTATCTTGTACACATCATCTGTATTCCTGTATCTTGAAAGCAGGCTTATAGTATGTGTGGGTTACGTGACTTTCCAGTCACCATGAACTGTGGTTCTCAATGGACTAAGACTGCCTACATACAACCTAACAAGTAACAGTGATAACCTTTCTTATGGATTGCAGATATCACTGCACTGGTGGCTCATTTGACAGGTTACAATTTATTACAAACAGCATGTTCCTTGGAGGTTAGTGCAAATTAATCTAGCTGTAATTATTCAACACTCAGTAGCTACCCAAGGTTGTATGCTTACAGTGACGAAATTAAGGAAGTGGCCTTCTTTTCGAAGGGTTTATTTAAGGATGGATATTTTCCAAATTATCTGTGCTATTCCCATATTTTTACACTGATAACATTAACAACTGGAAAAGTAATGGCTGATATGTGTTTCCAAGAAAAATACACCTACTCAAACCTCACATAACCGTACTCATTTCTGCTTGAGAAGGGCAAACTCTATGTGGTGGGATGAACCAATGCTCCACCCTGCTGGCTAATTTTTCCAATTTATGGCATATACCCCTAGCAGAAATTCTATACTCCCATCATTTATAAATAACAAATAAACATCCAGGTTTCAAATACAATTAAGTAACATATATGAAGTTGCAAAACTTTTTAAATGATGAATGTCTGCATACCTATACGCAGATATTATTACACTAACTTCTTTCATACGACAAATTCGCTTCTCATCCAGTTTTGACATAACAGGCTGGTTCTGTATGTTTTCATATTTCAAAACACACAATTTCGAATTACTTGAGGGCACCTGTACTTCGTATTCGTTTTCGAACCGTACTGTGAAGAACCGCGACTTCCCTAACCTCAACATGATACTAGATTCAAACACAATTAGTAATGACTTACTGTATAGTACGACAGCAATCCTGCGTTGTCATCCAAAACAAACCACCGATACTGCCAGCCTTTCATAACGTTTGTCCACTTGCTCAATGAACCCTCCATCGCAGCCATTGTAACTCGAATACCTACGGCTAACTGCCCCGAACGAGAAAATTGCTAATGATCTGAGTTCGCCAATCACACATAACTAGCAGACGAAATACACGCCATAGGACAGAGCACAGATCATCTAGCACGGGTCAGGGGTGGCAACTGAGAACCACAGTGACAAGAACAGAAAATAGACATCCGTGCTCGACTACCTTGACGGAGTGACTACTAGTGCCATCTACAGTAATGCGTTTTACTTGAAAACGGCATTCATTTGAATTGTCGTTTACTCTGAAGAAGAGCGTGTTGATATTTCGACGGGAAATTTTGACAGTTTCCTTCCCAAGGTACGACTTTAATTGAACAGTCCATATATAGCATAGCCAGGGGTCCACAAACTTTCAAAAAATCTTGGAGTCACTTCCAAATACCTAGCGCCATAAGGTGACAAACTTCAGTTTCTGAGGACTCGCAATTTAGGAGTGACCTTTGAACCTGTTATCTGGCGCTTTCTGCTCGGTACGTGTGAACTCGTACATATTTTTGGTATGTAAGGAAGGAAGGCAGTAATTAATCTGAAAATATTAGCCGCCACAGTGCAAAATTTATTAATTCCCCACCAGAAATGTGTGCACCCCTCTAATAATCAAAGAGAGATACTACCAAAATCACAGTTTCACTGAATTTGGAAGTTGCTTAAGAGGCAGCTTTAGAGACGTTATCGACCACGTACGACGCTGCAGTGCCGACTAAAAACAGTTGCCACGATTTTTATCATGCATGGCACGGCAGATACCATAATCATCCTAAAACTACTACCAATATTTCAGGCTTCTAGCTTTAGTTTGCGATGGGTTATGACTGCCACAGAGAGATATACAGGTGGCTTCTTTTATTATTAGAGAAGATGGATTGTTGTCTTCTGGGCTATGACAAGGTGTCAGGGTGGACACATTTTGAAGGCAGTACGTCCCTCTCACATGTCAGACTTCACAATGTAGCAACTCAGAAGGTAACTTCACCGCTCTAAAACTCTCAAATTTTATAAATGTTTGTTGCTTCTCCTACGCTGATTGGCACCATAGGTTACGTAGTGTCGAACAACATTTTTACGATTGTTGTCCTGATGAGTTTGAAATGTTAAAGGCGAAGGTTTGGGGTAAATTTCTGGCAAAATAAACTAGACCTATTAACTGAAATTTTCCCGGCCGGATTTGAAAAGACTTCTTCTCGAATTTAATTTTTATATGCAATCGCCATTCAGAAGGTGGAATTCTTTAAGAATGAAACGAGTATTTTTTTATATGTAGCGAATAACGTTTGTTTTCATTATAGTTTCAATAATTTATTTTAATCATAAAAATATAATTGATTGCTTAAGTATATATTCCTGAACAACATAAAAGAGAAAAAATGAAGACAATTATCAGTTCCTTTACTTAGCAGAAAACAATTTTTGTTTCAGACGCTTTTACATCACCTGGAATGAGAAAATATATTGGTTTCCACGCAGTACAATATTAAGCCTATCTAAATATGTTTCTAATACAGTTGTATTTTTTTGATAGCTTAATTATTAAGTTTCTAATACAGTTTTATGTTTGATAAGATCTGGATTTTGTATTAACTGCAAATTTGTTTTACCGTCACTTCTAACTAAATCGTTGCTTTGCTGTTTCATGTAAAGTAACGCCGTTCATTTCTATTACCAACGAAAATGAAAATGGTCAACTATTTCTAGCACAAACTCATAAAGGATATTCAATCAAAACAAAGTCAGTTATCGAAAATGAAAAATATGGGAAAGACATGCCGACACGTCCAAATTATGCATTAATTCTGACCTACACTTTATGATAAGAACGTATCACAGAAGGAAGTTCTATACAGAAAAGTCAGAATTAGTGACAGAAAAACACGAAGTCTGAGAGGACATGTATTGGGGAAAAAAAATCTTTCTCGCTTCCTTTCGTGACCGCATGTATTTTCGCGTCGTAGATGTTTTTTTGATATATAGTGTACTAAACGCCATGCTTTCTGTAACAATGTTAATATAAAATATTACATTATATATTATAGTACAACCGATCTACCTCTTGGTGCTGATCTTCTTTCTTCTTTAGGTAGACCGATTACGTCCCGTCAACCTGTCCTAACATATTTGATGGTATGGTAGTTATGAGATGCACATACGAATATTTCGGACAGGCTACTAGCTATAGTCGGTAGACTCACGACCTCTATTCGAGGAAATCTACGGGTGGCGTATTCAGAGACAGTTTTACCCAGTTTTGTGATTTTAAATGAGCACTCGAAAGACTATAAATGTTACATTTGTTTAATTGAATAAAGAAATGTCATTCACTACAAATGGTGATGTATTACAATTCCTTACTCTACAACATATCAAAAGCAAACCTGTTGATCAGCCTGCTAAAAACATGAGACACCCTACCGCATCCAGGTGTTGTCTCTGTTGAACTGCCGTGGTTGGAGACAAGACATTTTTAAAGATGTATGTATATGTAAGGTTTATTGTACAATGTTATAGAGCACATTGTGTAATTAAAGTGTTCATTTTGTGGTCCCGACCAAGGCACTTTTGCACTTATGCAAATATTATATATATACATATGCACAGTATATTTATAATAGAACATTATATACATATATAAGTGTACACAAGGTATGTACGTACGTATATGCAACCGCACAGGAAGCCGCTGCACCCACGGTGTTCATGGCCTGGTTACGGGCCTAGCTAACACTTATCCTGTTCATCACGGTTCAAAATCTACAGAATGTTGAAAGACAAAATCCATTAAGTACTTTCCATCCTAAACGACAATAAACCTTTATCTATATACGCCCAAAATTATCCTTGAATATAAAGTGCTAATACAACAAAACAACTCAAAACAATTTATTAGTACGAGGGGGTGCCGGTAAGTTCTTAGCCCGACCAGAAAGGAAACAAGCTACAGTGACCAAACTCGGGATTTGTTCAACATACTCCCCACGAAGCTCAATACACTTCTTAGCCCGTTGCTCTAACTTTTTCAGGCCACTCAAAAAAAAAATTAAGGTTGTCCATCCAACCAGGTCTCCGCGGCAGCAATGACCTCCGCGTCGGACGAAAAATGGCGAACTTTGAATTGATTTTCAGTCCAAGGAACAGGTGGTAGTCCGACGGGGCCAGATTCGGAGAATAGGGTGAGTGATCAAGACACTGGAAGCCCAGGTAGGCCAGTTTCTTCTGCGTTGCAAGTGTCCGGTGAGCCGGGGCATTGTCCAGCAAGAACAAGACCCCCTTGGTGAACTTCCTGCGGCGGTTTTCCTTCAAAATGTCCTTCATTTGCACCAGCAGAAATTAATAATGCTCCGCTTTGATAGTTTGAATCCAGCGGTCTTCCAAGATTAGCTCGTGAATTTGATCAATAATCTCCGGGGTGGTCAATGTTTTGTGTCGTTCAGGACGAGGCGCATCACAGGTGGAAAAATCACCACGTCTAAACTGGGCCACCCAGTTTTTGACGGTGGCATACGATGGTGCCTGTTCCCCTAATGTTTCTGTCAGAATGACTTGAATTTCCTTCGGCGCCTTGCCTTGCAGGAAAAAAAAATGTTGATGAGAGCTCGCGTCTCGATGTTGTTGAAATCGCGCGCGTCGCCTGACATGCTCCCTTTCAGCTTCTGTAACAAGAAAATACTTGCAAATCGGCACATGAACAGACCCCTATTTCCAAAGACACTATCGATTCCGTCCTACGACATCGGGAATAATGCTCGAAACATGTAGAGTACTGTAATATTATATGAATAAAAATACTTGTGCATTAAGTTGATAATTACCTCAAAGTTAATATCATGATGCACGGTCCAAGGAACATTAAGTTATAGGGAAGTAGGTCGGGTTAAGGACTTATTAACAACCTCTCATAAATTAAAAATATATATATATATATTTCTAGACATTACTCCAAATTATTTTTCTCTAATCTTAATATCATATTTCTATAAAAATCTCTTAAAATCATATCTGCATTGTAAAATGAGATCTCATTTAAATTTAAGCATCTTTTACATCAGCAATTCTTCTTAGAATTTTACAGTACTATGCGTTACTTGACGATCGCATATTTCGGCCGAAACATAGTTTATGTAAATTACTCGTATGTATAGTAAACACTCTTTGTTGCGATCGACGGTATTTTTTTTCTATTTTTAAAATTCCTACCTTTGAAATGAAACGTATATCTTCTTGAGTAACACGTTATGTTACATCGTAAAAAATTATCAGTTTAAGATATCACGCTGACTCTGAAAAGCATTCTGTGTACAAACGTAATCTTAATGCAAACAAGGAAACTGTGTCACGTGAGTGGTAGCAGTATTGGAAGGGGACGGATACAGGTTAGTATAAACGCAGAGTAACGACTGACAGTACTTAGATGTAGTCGGAGTGCGGTAGTAGTTTTTGCATGTCATTCGATGTTTATGGTACTATTGTTCTTGAAGAGAGTAAACATAAGAAAGTTGCTCAAGTAATACAATGTCACTGTTGTCATTCAAGAATCTTTTTGTAACTAGATCAAGACCTCTCTTTTTTCAGTTGAACACGTGTTTTGGAACGTTGCGGTATACAAGAAACTTATAGTGCGATAACCAAAAAGTGATATTACCAAATTGCAAGTTTTCTTCATTGGGTGTGATTGTGTTGGTGTGCTTGAAAATCACACAAGATCATGGACACAGGGAGAAAGTTGGACAACCCTAATCCAAGAGAGAACGCTAACCTGATTTCAGTAATTCTGTTTTGGTGGACGGTTGGCTTGTTCAAGAAGGGATATCATAAGGATCTTGCACAGGAAGATCTATATAGTCCTCTGAAGACTGATGCTTCTGAATACCTGGGTAACAAACTACAGACACAGTGGGAGAAGCAGTTAAAAGTTACGCAAAAATCAAGAAGAAAAAAACCGAGTTTGCTGAAGGCAATCGCACTGGCATTCCCGTGGGAATACACAAGACTTGGCATACTCCAAGCGGTCAATGACCTAGGAATACGACTGTTTCAACCAATACTTCTGGGCTGGCTGTTGGGATACTTCAAACCAGGCAGCACGACTACAAAAGAAGATGCATATTTATTTGCAGGCGGATTATTTCTGCTCGCTTTGCTAAGCATGTTGATGTTCAACCACTTCACTGTTGGGGCTTTTCATATCGGCATGAGGGTGCGCGCGGCTTGCTGTTCTCTCATCTACAGGAAATCATTGCGCTTAAGCCGTACTGCTCTTGGTGAGACGGCTGCTGGGAAAGTAGTCAACCTGCTCTCCAATGACGTCAGTCGTTTTGATATGGTCTCCATATTTTTGCATGCTATGTGGACTGCTCCGCTATCTGCCATAATAATTACTTACTTTTTGTTCGTGAGCGCTGGGTACGCTGGTCTTATTGGTATGGGGATTCTCTTTCTAATAGTTCCACTGCAAGTGTACACAGGGAAATTAACGTCCATCTACCGGCGACGGACAGCAGTCAGGACGGATGAACGGGTGAGACTCATGGATGAAATTATTTCAGGCATTCAAGTGATTAAGATGTATGTCTGGGAACGACCTTTCGCTCAGATGGTAAGGCTCGCCCGCAAAGCAGAACTGAGCGTAGTAATAAAGACATCGTATATCCGTGGCTTGTTTATGACTTTTCAAATTACGACAACTCGAATAGCTATGTTCAGCACCCTTGTCGCTCTAGTGCTGTTTGGTGACAAGTTGTCAGCTGATAAAGTGTTCGTATTCCAATTGTATTTCTCAGTACTGGCGATGAGTATGTCAATGCAGTTTGTACGTGGTGTAGCTGAGATCGCCGAAACTCTAGTGTCAATCAAGCGTTTAGAAGATTTTCTGATGTTAGAAGAGTTTCAAGAAAACACTTCACAAGAACAAAATGCAAAAATTCTTTTGAGTGGTACAGATGGTGTAATTCTCGACCGCATCACAGCAAAGTGGAATGCCGATGTTAAAGAGGATACGCTCAAACACATAGACCTGCGAGCTAAGCGTGGGGAGCTGATAGCAATTATCGGACAGGTAGGATCAGGAAAAAGTTCGCTATTGGATGCAGTTCTAGGTGAATTAACATTATCTAGAGGCTCTATAAATATAAGCGGTAAGTTATCTTACGCATGCCAAGAACCTTGGGTATTTGCATCTACTATTCGCCAAAACATTGTATTCGGCCGTCCATTTGATAGAGCACGATATGCCGAAGTGGTTCGAGTTTGTGCTTTGGAACGAGATTTCAAAGAGTTCCCGTATGGCGACCTTACGTTGGTAGGAGACAGGGGATCTTCACTGTCTGGAGGACAGAAGGCGAGGATCAGTCTTGCCAGAGCCGTATACAACGAAGCCGACGTTTACCTGTTAGACGATCCCTTGTCCGCAGTGGACACAAATGTAGGAAAACACCTCTTCAACGACTGTATCATTTCATATTTAGCAAACAGAACCCGTATATTGGTCACACATCAGATTCAGTACCTCCGAGATGCAGATCATGTAGTTATCCTCAATGATGGCGCAATTGAAGCGCAGGGTTCCTTTGAAGAGTTACTGGGGAGTCACAAGGACTACGCTCTGCTGTTGGGTTTGGAAGAATCAAACTCCTCTGCCGAAGAGAAGCCAGAAGCGGAACGTTTTGATAATGGACCCATAAATAATTTGTTGCGAAGGATCTCGCGAGTCTCAACCACGAATGAATATTCGGATGAAAAAGTTACAGGAAGAGAACCCGACGAGGTAAAATTGCCAGTCAATGTCGAGGCTTCTTCAAAGGGAAAGTTAAAGCAGTCTATATATATTGAATATTTTAGATCTGGCGCCAATTTGTGTGTTGTGTTTGTCATCGGTATTTTGTTTTTACTGGCCCAAACTGCTGCAAGTGTCACTGATTGGTGGATGGCTTATTGGACTACACAAGAGGAACTTCGAACATTTTATGGGGGCCAAAATTGGTCGGAGACATGGAAAGTGGATAATAATTCAGCGCTGGGAGATGAAGGCCATTTTATTCTTGAACAGATGCTTAACACACACACTTATTTGTATATATATTCATGCATCGTGACGACACTATTCGTCGTTACAATTATCCGTTCTTTCACTTTCTACAAGTATTGCATGAGTTGCTCCGCCAGTCTGCATAACTCAATGTTCAACAGCATTATCCATACCTATATGCACTTTTTTCATACTAACCCTTCGGGTCGAATCATGAACAGGTTTTCAAAAGACATGGGCTCCGTCGACGAACTTCTGCCTAAGGCAATTATGGACGCTTCGCAGATTGTCTTGATGATGACAGGTAATCTGGTAGTTGCGGTTTATGTGAACATGTACTTCTTAATTCCTATTGTCATCATGGGCTTGCTGTTCTGGTTCATCCGTAAAATCTATTTGAAAACTTCTAAGAATGTGAAACGTCTTGAGGGAATCATGAAGAGCCCAGTTTTCACGCACTTAAACGCCACTCTGCGAGGCCTGACTACAATCCGAGCCTGTGGAGCACAGGATATCTTAAGCAAAGAGTTCGACAGACATCAAGATCTGCATTCATCTGCGTGTTACATGTTTATTACTACTAGCCAGGCCTTCGGATTTTCTCTAGATATTATGTCCCTTATTTTCATTGGATTTGTTACCTTCAGTTTGCTGTTAATAGACGACACGCTTGCTGGTTACGTGGGGCTCGCCATTACTCAGTCAATGGCTCTAGTTGGAATGATGCAATGGGGAATGCGTCAGTCAGCCGAAGTCGCGAACCAAATGATGTCAGCTGAACGAGTTGTTGAATACAAATACGTGCCAGAAGAGCCTCTCCTCGAGACGCCTCAAGATACCATACTTCCCAGAATGTGGCCATTTGAAGGACGAATAGAATTCGAGAAAGTCTACCTGCAGTACGGAGAAAGTGGTGAGCCTTCTGCATTAAGGAATCTTAACCTCACCATTGAGCCCACGGAAAAAATTGGAATCGTAGGAAGGACAGGTGCAGGAAAGTCCTCCCTGATAGCCGCAATATTTCGCCTCGCAAACGTACAGGGTACTATTAGAATTGATGGAGTCGATACAGGAAAAATAGGTCTCCACGAACTGCGTAAACATATTTCCATCATTCCACAGGACCCGGTTCTCTTCTCCGGGACACTCCGTCGAAACATAGACCCATTTGGTATGTACCCTGATTATATGTTATGGCGAGCTCTTGATGACGTTGAGCTGAAAGATTCCATAAATGAAATTCATGGACTAGACAGTCATGTAGCAGAAGGTGGGAGTAACTTTAGTGTTGGACAGAGGCAGCTAGTGTGTTTGGCTCGAGCCATACTTCGCAGAAACAGGATCATAATATTAGACGAAGCTACTGCGAATGTAGACCCACACACTGACTCGCTAATCCAAAAAACTATCCGCACCAAATTCACTGACTGCACAGTGCTTACTGTGGCTCATCGCCTCAACACCATCGTGGATTCTGACAGGGTTTTAGTCATGGCAGCTGGAATCATGGTGGAATTTGACCATCCTCACATTCTGCTGCAGAACAAGGACGGTCACTTCTATAGAATGGTTCAAGAGACGGGTCACATTATGGCCGAGCAGCTGTCGCGAGCAGCACATGAATGTTACCGCATTCAAGGGAAGGAAGCTTGATGACATCACAAATGAAAGGAAGGACATTAACTTACACGTAGAGGAAGGCGGCAGTTATGGAGAAAATTTACCAGTGGAGTTAATTTATGAAAGTGCGTACTTAATGTTATTCCTACAACTTGTAGAAGTAAATTCACTTAGCGTTATAAATATTTTAATCTTCTGAAGAAAATTTATAGTCGCTAGGTAAGGGAGATAGGCTTGTGATTTGATGAGCCTCAAGGAAAAGAGTGACATTATAAGTATACTTAATCAGTCACAGGCTGCAATTTTCAAGAAGGTTCCCATATTTCCGTACTTAGCTATGCTATATGTAGTGAGTTAAAAGTGTGGTTTTTAAATATGTATTTGTATACAAATTTACATGCTATTTTAGGCTCACCTATCTTCAGTGACGTTTGTCTATATTAACACCAAAAATTCTGATAAATGTACTTTACATCCCTGCAATACAAGTTTCATTTCACTCTACATGTTTTGGCTAACTCTGATAATGATATCTTCAAATTCTTTTCCTTTTCCATTCTTCAGTTTTATCCTGTGGTTGGCACTAGGAAATTTGCCAGTTTGTGATAACTTAGAGAATGATCAGTGGTAATATCAATAAAACGGAGCCCATAAATTTTCCGAGGATTTCTTCAGTACAATTTGTAAATGTGTTGTTATTTTAGAAATTTATGTAGGGATTTTCCACAGGTACAAATAGATCGATTTTCATTTAGCGTAGTTTAAGTAAAGAGCTTTCACAAACAACTGTGCACTGAATTTTATCAGCAACCATATGAGCTGCACAGTTTCTTTTGAAACAATCTGTACTTTTATTAATATTAATATAACAGAATATGATGTTGCAATTGACATTTAATTTAAGATGTCCTACAGAAAAAGTCTTGAATTAACACTTACATTGTTACAAATACACATGCACTTACGTAACCACTCCCCGTGGCAACAATACCTACGGCAGGTTCTGCGTTTTGACAGCACAACTTATTTATTTGCCTTTATACATTTCACGTGCTTCATACATTAAACACCTACTACTTACCTATAGAGCACCAACTGTTTTATACGTCTGGTTCAGACTATTTTGTCTGCGGGGAAGGAAACGAAGCTTTATGCAGTGTAAATGAATGTTGAACCTCAAATTATAAAATATCTACCATCCAAAAGTCTTGTAAAGCTTTGTCTTGTACAGTATATTTAAAATACACAGTCTTGTTTTCTCTTGAATTTCAACGTCAGTTTGTATCATAAAAGTCAATTACTGTGGAATAAATTGAAAAAATGAACTCATTTTCCGAATTAATTTTTCGTAGAGATATTGAGCATTAAACAAACGCCTGAAAGTTGTTTTCAAAGCATTCATGTTGTTGTATATCACAAGCTTTCAGTGCGTATTGCTGGAATTCTTCAGTAAAATCAAACAATGTACAGACTAAAAAAAAAATTAGAATCCGTCACTTCAAAACACGTTCTGGCAGAAATCCTACAATTTTCACTGCGATAATTCATAATCGCATTTCGAAAAAAGAGGGGTACATCCCCACTAAATACGAAATCCGAGAGCACTGGCACAAAAATTATATCAATGAGATACTTCCTTCGATTATCGGGTGGTAAACAGCAATTCATACTGAGGTCTTTATTTATGTTCCCCAGAAACACGTCTGTGATTTCTAATACTGGAAGCACGAAATTTCTGATACAGAAGAGTAATAAATATTTTGCTTCTTTTCAACAAGAGTTCATCAATTCCAGTAAAAGCAGCAGGTGTGGCCACATAAATGAAAATATGAGTGATTGAATGTATGAAAGTTAAGACTGTTTTAACAGGTGTAAGTAGCGGTAATTTAATACACGCAAGGTTTTTGTTTTATGTCTGCTTTCAATTGTGGCCTACCCGATGAAGCAAACCAGACCAGGCCACAACAGACCACTCGTGCTCACAATACTCAAACGTGATCCTGTACTAGTAGTCACAGAGGTCAAATTTGTGCTGCGTTCCCTTCAGCATGGTCATGTATTCAGTTGCACTAACTGCGACCTTCGCATGGTGACGGCGACGACAAGGATCCATTCTACCAAGACGGGCAATGTGGTAAAACGTAAAATTGATGTGCATTCGTGCCACCATTTTTGCAGTGGAAAATCAATAAGTATTACATATCATAAGCGTGTGACTTGCCTTAGTTATTCAGCATGCAACGCGCAAGCGTCGTACTGTCATCAGTGATCTGTCCGGCTGTACAATATTTTTCCACCTTATCTCATAAACAGCACGATTTTGTTTAAAAAATGTTATTGAACAAAAAACATGTGCCTTTATTTTCTATACAACTTTTGTCTGAAACATTTCTCATTCTAAGAAGAACTGAGCGAGATATGATTAAATGTATATTACACTTCACGTAAAGTACCCGTTATTCTTGTTAGATTTTAATTAAACTTAAATTTTCCCAACAGATTTTCGAAAAATACTGAAATATAAAATTTCATGAAAATCCGTCCAGTGGGAGCCGAGTTGTCCCATGCAGACAGAAGGACAGATGGACAGATATGATGAAGCTAATAGTCACTTTTCGCAATTTTGCGAACGAACATTAACTCGACAAAAAGGCGCGATTTATTTTGTGACATTTTAATCTGGATTTTTTTTTCAACATGAGGATACATTTACTAATTATTTTACAAGTAGTTTTGTCATTAAACCGTAATTACTACAGTGTGTGTTGTCTGGAATGTTATGTCGGGTAAAGTGGTGGATATATACCAATGTTTCGGAGAAGCCTACCGCTCCACTCGTCAGGACTGACACGTTGTTTGTATTGATTCCTGAAGAAAGGGATACTGCGCTTCTCCGAAACATCGTACTATTTACCAGGCGGGATCTGTTTACAGTGTTATTAAGATTCAAGTCTTCTGCGCGATGACGTCATGATGAGTGGTTTGTTCTGAAAATGGATGGACTACACTCCCTCGAAAGGTAACCATCTACCAGACGACAGAACATAACATTCCAGAAAATGTGCATGTTCATCACACCTCTGTGAAGCCTCAAATCTCGCACTAACGACTATCGTCACATCCCATATCCTGTCCGATATAATCTCATGTCTTTCGAAGAGTGCCCCTGGTGCTTGTCTTTACTTTACAAAAGAAACTCTTTTTCCGCACAATGTGTCCAAACCGGACAAGTTTCCTGTTCAATTTCCTGCTGAATGGCAAACAATGACACGCTAAACATTATACTCCAGAAAAGACAAACATGTCTCATCGTTTGTGGCCCTGACTTCATCGCATATAATTTATGCAGTGTGATCTCCGACATTTAAATCTGTTTCAAACAGTCAGGCGGCTTTCTTATAGTATGGTATAGTCTTGTGTGCCTGTATGTGTACCAGCCCTAAAGATGAGCTGCACTGGACATACAATCTAACACAATAAGAAGCACTTCTTCTTGTATTTGCTAGCAATAAATTCACAAGTGAACTACAACAAATATTTGTTAACATAAATAAGGCCCAATCACAATAACGTACATTCTGTAGCAACGTCTGTAAATATGTATTACAGCTAAGTTCGGCGCTAATAAGAACCAAAGTTGAATGTCTATCAAATGCTGACACAACAACGTTGTGTCGAACTTGTTTATAACGTCATGAGGGGGACTGAATATTTTGTGTCGTTTTGAACGAGTGTTGCTTTAACCGAGGAGTATTATGTTACGGTTAACAGTGAGAAATAACCTGGTACCACAGAGTATCTGACGCTAAAGATAAGGTGTCGTGTAAACCGATGTCGTTATAACCGAGTTCGACTGCAATTAATTAAAAAAAGGCAAACAAGCAATTACCTTACTAAAAATACCAACGTGATGCTCTTAATATTATTTATTCGTCAAATATTCTCCTCTACATATTTCGAGTATCAAGTACTCA
>JGI20166J26741_11793362_pt1 | contig 20919 bp, 16 predicted proteins | sample TergutCu122P5_FD_26741 | JGI IMG/M metagenome (IMG submission 26741)
ACAGACCATCTATCAGCACTTCGGTTATCTTGTAACCTTCCTTCGCCTTGAAGGCGAATGTCTGGCTGCCGCCCTGCTGCACCGTTACCTTTCCGCTCGGAGTTATTGTGGAACCGGAGTCGGCGGTCGCGGTGATGGTGTACTGCTTCGGTTCCGGCGGTGTGGGTATTATGGTGAACACCGCCGTGATGGTGTTCGCTCCTGTTGCAAGTTCATTGTAAGATACTTTGAGGTTTCCGCTTAGAGCATCGGCCGTCTTGTCGAACACAGTGCCATCGCCTGCCGTGAGAATCACGGATTTGATCTCCCATCCGGGTGCCGGCGATATGACAAAATTGTCTACGAATTGCGGATTACCCAATAGAGGCGGGTTCAGGATAATACTATATAAGGAACCCCCCAAACCATCCGGAATATAGAAGTCTCCGCTTCCGGAACTCTTTACATCAAGTTTCAGAGGTTTGTCCTTGAGCTCTGCCAGTATGACAACGTTGTATCCTTCTATCGGGACGCCTCCGCTCGATGTCGCGATAAGGGGTATTGTTATTATCAGACCATTATCTGCCCTTGTCGGCACCAAAAATACCGTGTTAGTACCTGGATCGGTTGCATTTGCGCCCATTGGCTGTATCACTGCCAACCAATTATAGTCATTATGGTCATAGGCAGCGCCGCCGATCTTGGCAGGATATGTGATAGTAAAACTGGACGTACCGGTCGTCCCGTCCACTGAATACCACACGCTGCTGTTCTGCAGACTGTATCCCGAATACTCCGGCATGACAGTTGCTTTGTTCGCTATATTGAGTTTAACAGTGTCTAACAGCGCCCCGATACGAACGGCGCCGCTCCTGTCCGTTAGGAATACCGCAGGCCCAACATACGTCCCATCATATTTCGAAACACCGATGGGGTTGGTCCCAATCACTGCATCCTTCCCGATCTGTATGAACTGTCCTTTATCAATTGACGGCGATATATTGTTATTTGAGCCTCCGATGGCGATATCTGCCCCATCGGTCACACTGGTGGCAAAGTTACCGCTGACCGTGCCGCCGTTCATTATGAACCTTCCTCCGGTTGTCACGCTTGTGGTCTTACCCGAGACGAACACGCCTCCGCCTATGCCGGGATACCCTGCAATCCCCGCATAGTTCCCGCTTATGGTGCCGCCGTTCATTATGAAGGTCGCACTGCGGGCAACACATACGCCGCCTCCGCCTGCCAGACCGGCGTCGGCCATATCTTTACATTGCGCGATATTACCGGATATCTCCCCGCCATACATTGTTAATGTGGCTGTGTAATTAAGGTATATAGCACCCCCTGCTCCATAGGCGGTGTTCCCTATTATCCTTGCACCGTCATATATGAATATCCGGGGATTGTTGTAGATTGCATACAGCGCACCGGCGTTGTTGCTCAGCGATATATTGTTGCTTATCTCGCCGTAGATGTTGAATTTGATATTAGTGGCATAGTTCAGGTATATAGCGCCTATATTCACCTTATTGCCTGAGATCTTGCCATCTTTACCAATGGTCGCGATGCAGTCCAGTCCTTGAGCGAAGCATATAGTCTGGCCTGAAACCACGTTGTTCGATATCTCTCCATTGATCAATAGTGTTCCGCGCGTACTGCCGCTGAAAAGGAATATCGACGAACCGCCTGTGTTGCCGCTTATTTTCCCGAAGAAATTTATTGTATTATCCTGACCGCTCTGAGATATGATGTAGTTCACGCCAGCTGAAACCGTGTTCCCGCTGAACTCGCCTGTTGAAGAAAAATTAAGAGCGTAATTGCTTCCGATAACATTATAGAATAACGGCTGTTTGAATGTGCAGTTGATTATCTTTCCCGTGAAGTTATACGTTCCTCCGCTCATATCAGAATAGATGTACTTTGCGTCGAACACATTGTATGGGGATGCAAGTGTGCTGCCGTCTATCGTTGTATCAAAGTTTAATGTCGCACCGCCCTGGAACCAGAGTGTTCCGAATAGGGACCCTGATGAACCGTTTGTGCCTTGGACATAGCTTCCTTCTTCTAAGTTCAGGATTCCGCCGTCCACCCTTATTGCGGATGCTCCGCCGATATTGATGATTTTCGCCCCTTCTCCGAGCGTTATCGTCGCTCTGTCCGAATATGCGGCCATCACCGCATCATAAACATATTTTGTTGTATCTACGGATGGATCATTATTCGAATCCCATGGATACTGGAATGCATATGGGCCGCCCGGAGCATTGCGATCGTCCAATGTTATATTCAAAAGGGTCAAAGATGACGTCTTTGAAGTATCGCTTGGACTTGCAGCCACTTCGATCATCGCGGGGTTGTACCAACCTCTCCTGTCAAAATGCTGAGCGAATACTGAAGCTCTTGAGATCGTTATGTTGCTTCCCGCCGCCCCCTCGATCGTTATGTGTTTATCTGCTACATAGATCAACTCATTCAAAACTATGTCTTGTGTGACAAGTATCGTGTCGCCGTTTTGGGCGCTATTGACAGCGTTAAGGAGACTTGTTTGGTCATTCACAGATACGGTCGCTCCTTGCGAATCATCAGACGTGATGACCGCAAATGAAGTTATGAACAGTAACGCTGCAATGCATGCTACTACGCTCACTTTATGATAAATATTCATCATATAAACCTCCCCCCAGGATATAGGGGGGGATATGTATGTTTAGATTATTAAACTTTTGAATGACATTTTTCTTTTTGGATTCGTTTAAAAAACAAAGCGGTCGGGAGACCTACAACACAATCAATCTTTTACAAATTCTTTAGTAGTATGACCGCATTCCACACTCACACCATGAATCAATATTCTAAAGTAAACGACATAGATGCGGCGCTCAGGGATATCAGAGCGGGGAAGATCGTGCTCGTTTACGATTTCGACGAGCGGGAGCGGGAGACCGATATGACCATAGCATCGGAATTCGTTACCCCGGCCGTTCTGAGAAAGATGAGGACGGACGCAGGCGGGCTGATATGCACAACGACCCCGAGCAAGACCGCAAAAGAATTGGGTCTTCCGTTCTTGTCTGACGTGTTCTGGAACAACAGGAATGAATATCCTCTTCTCGGCCTCATGGCACCAAACGACATACCTTACGATCACACGAAATCCTCATTCGGGATCACCATCAATCACAGGAGAACGTATACCGGGATAACAGACAACGACCGCGCCCTGACGATAAAGGAATATGTTAACACGATATTCAAGGATGCTCCGGCTGAAGACAGGATTAGGGACCTGGGAGAGCATTTCAGAGCGCCGGGCCACGTACATCTTCTGAACACCACCTCCAAATTACTGAAAACAAGACACGGGCACACCGAATTGTGCACTGCGCTGATGTACATGGCGGGCGTCAAGCCGTCGGCGACTATATGCGAGATCATGGGCGACAACGGTTCATCCAGACCGAAAGAGTGGGTCATCGATTATGCAAAAAAGAATGACCTTAGTTTTGTTACCGGCCAACAGGTGATCGATGCCTGGGAATATTTTATTAACAGAACAGGAATGGATGTGTGATATCATGGTCAGGGTCATGGCTTCGGGTGTGTTCGATATACTTCACACGGGCCATATCTCGTATCTTCAGCAGGCAAAAGCACTTGGCGACGAGTTGATCGTGGTGGTCGCATGCGATGCCACGGTCCGAAAGAACAAACACGAACCTATTACACCGGAGAAGATGAGGGTCGCCATTGTCGATTCTCTGAAACCGGTCGATGAAGCTATACTCGGTAAAGAAGGGGATATTTTCAACGTTGTACGGGAGATATCCCCCGACATGATCGTGCTCGGTTTCGATCAGGCGTTCACCGAACGAGAATTAAAAAAGAAGCTCGAAGAGCATGGTCTGGGACACATCAAAGTCATGAGAGCGACAGAATATGCAGAAGACCTTACCGCAACAAGAAAGATAGTCGCTAAGATCAGAAAACTGGAGGGTGAGAAATGAAGATCATCGGCATCGCCGACACCACCTTCGCCAGATTCGACATGGCTTCTGCTGCGATCAACGAGCTTGAGAGGACCGGGACGGGATTCAGGATAGAGAGATATACCGTTCCCGGAGTGAAGGACCTTCCTGTCGCATGCAAGATCCTCATCGAAGAAAGAAAATGCGACATTGTTCTGGCGCTCGGTATGCCGGGGCCGATGGAAAAGGACAAAATGTGCGCACATGAGGCATCAACGGGGCTGATAAGGGCGCAGCTGATGACCAACAAGCACATCATCGAAGTGTTCGTCCATATGGACGAAGCAAAGGACGATAAAGAATTAGCTTTCCTGTCCGACAGCAGGACGAGGGAGCATGCGATTAACGTTTATGACCTGCTGTTCAGGCCCGAGAAGCTCAGGCGCAACGCCGGCACAGGTCAAAGGCAGGGATTTGCGGATGCGGGTCCGATAAGATCGAGGTGAGAATATGAAAGCATATAAGATAGGAATGGTGGCGGCGGAGTTCAACTTCGATGTCACGTCTATGATGATAGAGAGAGCAAAGGCAGAGGCAGAGTTCCTCGGAGTGGAAATAAGCAAGACGATAATGGTCCCGGGCGTGTACGAGATACCGCTTGCGGTGAAAGCACTGCTTGAGAGGACCGACGTGGATGCAGTGATCACTCTGGGGGCGGTCATTAAAGGTGAGACAAAGCACGACGAGGTCGTGATAGCGCAGGCATCAAGGCTTGTAGCGGACCTTCAGCTGAAATACGACAAACCGGTCGCATTCGGCATAACAGGGCCGGATATGACGCAGCTGCAGGCGATGGACCGCATCGAGAAAGGAAGAGATGTTGTCGACGCGGCAGTGAAGATGCTGAAAAGACTTGAAAAAGTTTGATGCCGCTATGCCGGGATGGGGGTCGCCGACATGTCGGAGCACATGGAGTATATTCTACCCTATGGCCGCACATTAGAGAATGGGCCCCGGGGGCTCTCACGGAGTGAAAGTTACTTCTTCTTTTTTCCCTTTATGACATAATAATACACAAGTTCGAGTATGACCACGATCGCAATCACTAAGGCCACTGCGATCAGCGCTATTTTCAATACGCCGTTGCTTGATCCGGATCCCGATGCTTTATCATTGAGCATCGAATCCGAATAAACGCCCTCGACGGAGATGTTTTTGTTCTCTGTTATGTTCGAGATACTGTACACTCCATCTATCGGGTTCAGCGTAGCTCCGTTCACTTTCACGACTGGGGATGATTTATTGTAATCTTTATTGAGGGCCAGTTTGAACGAGAACGATCCTCCGCTTTGCACTAAAAACACGGATCCTTCCGTCGGCGATATCGCAAATCCGGGACCAGCAGGCAAGCCGACATTGTACAGACCGGGGTCTGCCGATGCCTTGACAGTTAAAGTACAAATTGCTGTGTAGCCGCCGTCGTTGGTCATTGCCGAGACCAATACTGTTCCAGCCTTTATTGCCTTGATCAAACCGTTGCTGCTGATGGTCGCAACGGACTCGTCGGATATACGCCATGTTACAACCTTATTTGTCGCATCTGACGGCGAGATCGCCGCGACCAGAGTTGTGTTGTTGCTGCCTGCAGACAATGTCAAAGAAGTATTGCTCAGATATATGCCTTTGACCTTTGTTGAGGCGGGTCCGCCTGTTACATTGATCGTACATGTTGATATCTTGGCGCCTTTCGCTGCGGCGACGGTTATTATTGCCGTTCCGGGTGACTTTCCTGTGACGACTCCGTTCTGATCGACCGTCGCGATGCTTGGGTCGGACGATGACCAAACTACCTCCAGATCGGTGGCATTGGAGGGGATGATCTTTGCGGTAAGCTTCCCCGTTTCGTTGAACCTGATATCCATAGAGAACCAGTCCAGATCTACTTCGTGGACCTCGATCACATTTACCACATCAAAATATGCGGTGGCTGAGACGGTCTTTTTCCCGAGATCTGAGGCAGTTACCTGAACTTGATATCCCGTGTTCTCGGCAAGGGGTACTTTGATCCTTGAAGTAAAATCACCGGTCGATTCATCATATGTCACAACGCCGGAAGCAAGAGTCATTCCGTTCTTGTTGCAGACGTCCACCGATACCTGATATTTGTTCGGTACATTTCCGGTGACGTTCACGTACGTTCCGTCGTAAGAAGCCTCTAAGGAAGTGAAGTCGCTGTCGTCGGCAGACACAACAGATGCTGCTAAGACTGACAAAAGAGCAAATATGCCCAATATTGCGAACGCGACCAACAATTTATGTTTCATTTCAGCCCCCCTCTTACGGCCGCCGCTGCAGTTTCGGTACACCGCTTTCGAATAGTACTTCCAATAGCCATCGGAACCGTCGGCGATGACATTCCGCTCAGAGTATTTGATTGTATCACTACAGAACCAGAATCCCTTTGATCTCACACTTTTGAAAATGGGAACGTAATAACTATAGCCGCCGCCCTTTATGTTTCATTCCCAAACCTATAGGCTCATTGTGGAAGCGATCCACAAAAGGAAGGGGTCAAACAGAACGAACGCATCCTTGATTTCATGAACGGCAGCGAACTTATAGCCAATCTGTTCCGAATAACTCAGGCTGAAGAAAGGATCCGCGCGATAATATAAGGACAGAGAGAATATCAATGATGTACGTTTCGAGACGGGGAAGATCGTCAGGAATGCCATCGAGCAGATGAGGGGAACAATGCCCGTGGATCGGCCGACACCGGGGACCGGCATTACTGAGATAGGGCATGAACAAATCAACGCAATGAAAAAGAAAGAGAACAAGATGTCGGACGAATGATCTGTGGGTTGTGCGTTCGGATCTGTTCTGAAGGTCTGACACACGCGTCCAAAAAACCGACGTTACACTATCCCTTTTAAATACTATATAGTAAATACAGTCTTTCAAGGGAAACACTGATTCCCTGTTCACTGAATCACTATCACAATAAACATCGTCCGAGGACGATAGGTCAAAAAAGGTGCCGTTGAGTAAACTCCGGCCGTAAAAAGACAAAAGTAATAGGGTGGGAAAAAGAAGCTCCTCCGCGCAGTGCGGACAGAGCTGAACAAACAGCAGAGCAGGCAATAGTTTTTCTCATAAAGCCAAAAAAAGAATAAAGGGGGCTTAACAAATGAACATTGATCCGAACGCAACGAAATATATGATAAAAGCGAAGATCACAGCAGACGGCATCGTCGAAAAACCCGACGTCGTCGGCGCCATCTTCGGACAGACAGAAGGACTTTTGGGAGAAGATCTCGATCTCAGGGATCTCCAGAAGACGGGAAGGATAGGAAGGATCGAGGTGGAGGTCGTTTCCAAAGGCGGAAAGTCCGAGGGAATTGTCTACGTCTCATCCAGTCTCGACCAGGTCGAGACCGTCCTGATAGCATCTTCTCTTGAAACGATTGACAGGGTCGGTCCCTGCAAAGCGAACATCAGGGTCCTCGGTATAGAGGATGTCCGCGTGATAAAGAGAGAGAAAGTGGTCGAGCGTGCGAAAGAGCTGCTCAACGATATGATCTCTCAATCGAAGGGATCGTCCGCAGACCTTACGTTAAGCATAAGGCAGAGCATACAGGTCGAGGAGATCACAACATACGGCAAGGATAAATGCCCGGCGGGCCCGGGAATAAAGGATTCCGAATCATTAATAATAGTCGAGGGCAGATCCGATGTCCTTAACCTTCTGAAAGCGGGAATAAAGAACGCCATCGCCGTTGAGGGAACGAACATCCCGCAGACGGTCAGGGATCTCTCCCGTGAGAAGGTCACCACCGCATTCGTCGACGGCGACAGAGGCGGAGAATTGATCCTCAGAGAGCTTTTCCAGACCTCCGAGATAGACTTCGTAGCCCGTGCGCCGCGTGCACACGAGGTCGAAGAACTGTCATCCAAACAGTTGGTTAAGTGCCTGCGCAACAAGGTCCCCGGCGACCAGTACATGGAGATGAACGGGCTCGTCACCGAAGAGAAGGAACTCTCCTCTAACGACGAAGAAAGATCGAAGGTCCGCGAGGCGCGTGAACCGCGCGACGACCGCAACAACAAGAGAGACCGCAACGAAAAAGGCCTGAGGCGCGAGCGCGAACAGGACGAACAGGAGTCCAGAAAGGGACGCGGCCACGACCGCCATGACGACGACTCTAAGAAAGGTCAGGGACGCGACAGATTCAATTCCAACAACGTTGAGAAGTTCAGGAAGAAGACGGAAGAGCCTGCGAAGGAAGAGCCTTCCGAAGAAGCCGATGTGGAAAGCGACGAACCGAAGGAGGAAAGACCCAGAAAAGGACGTGCGCCCAGATCCAACGACGACGATAATAAAAAACAGGCTGCGGGAAGAAGCCTCCGCGGAAAGAAGGACAGGAACACCAAGACCCTATCTCCCGAGCAGGAGGCCTTCAGAGATATGCTCCTGGATATGTCCTCGACCCACAACGCCAAACTGCTCTCCGAGGACAACTCAGTGATCAAGGAGATCGCTGTGAAGAATCTCGTCAACTCTCTCAAGGACGGTGTGGAGAGCATCTCCTCCATTGTCTTCGACGGAGTGATATCACAGAGGATTCTGGATGTTTCGATCGAAAAAGGAATAAGGACGATCGTGGGAACACGCAAAGGCAACATCACCAAGATGCCTGCCGACGTCGCAATCTTTACCAAAGAAGACCTGTATTAAGGTGACACATGAAGGGCAAAAAAGCGGCTGATTCATGGGAAGAGATCAAAGGGGTCGAAAGCACGGGAGATATTATCATCCCCTCCGACCCCCTTGACCGCGTCCTCGGTCAGGAAGAGGCGATACACCTTGCGAAGATCGCTGCGATCCAACGCAGACATCTTCTTCTGGTGGGTCCTCCCGGTACCGGAAAGTCCATGATCGCCCGCGCCCTTTCCATGAACCTTCCCAAACCAAAAGAGGAGATCAGGATCGTCAAGAATCCTGAGAATCCTGAAAGACCTTTTTTAGAGGTGCTTGACGAAAGCCAGGTGAACGACGAGGACAGCATAAGAGCGGAATCCGTCGGTAAGCTTCTGAGACCGGAGGATGTTCAGAGGAACATCGCAGAAAGATTGGGATATCTGTGCAAGAACTGCGGGAAATATTCCCTTCCCGCCGACACCACGTGTCCTTTCTGCAGCAAGAGCAAGATGGATACCGGTCCCAACTCCAACCCGTTCGGCGATCTGCTGAGCGGAATGCTTGAGGCGGCGATGCCTCAGGGCGTCACCACCGGAAGGGAGCGCGTACACACCACAAGAACTCTTCCGGACGGGACCGAGGAGATGATCATCTTCGAGCGTGCGGGGGACCGCATAAGGCAGCTGGACAGCAAAGCCCTCGAAAAGAGGAACCAGCTTAACAAGAAATCCAACCAGAAGGTTCTGGTGAAGCTTAACAGGAATCCCTTTGTACTTGCGACCGGCGCATCCGAGACCGAACTTCTCGGGGACGTCAGACATGATCCGTACGGAGGCCATGAGAAACTCGGCAGCCCGGCTTATGAAAGGGTGACCGCGGGATCCATTCACGAAGCTCACGAGGGGATCCTTTTTATTGATGAGATCTCACATCTCGGTAATCTGCAGAGATACATCCTGACGGCAATGCAGGAGAAGAAATTCCCCATCGTAGGACATAACCCTCAATCAGCAGGCGCAAGCGTCAAGGTCGAAGATGTCCCGTGCGATTTCATTCTTGTCGCCGCATGCAACATTCAGGACCTGGAGAACATACTCTCACCATTGAGGTCCAGGATAATCGGCGGAGGATATGAGATACTGGTCGACACCGCAATGCCCGACAACCCGCGCAACCGCGCCAAATATGCACAATTCGTCGCTCAAGAGGTTCTCATGGACGGACACATCCCTCATGCCACCATCGAAGCGGTGGAGGCCATCATCGCAGAAGGCAGACACCGTGCCAAATCCGACAACCAGCCCAACGCGCTCACATTACGGCTGAGGGAACTCGGAGGCTTGATCAGAGCGGCAGGAGATATCGCTGTTATGGAGAACGCACCGCTGATAACCGCAAACATGATCAGAGAGGCCAGAAAGAGGTCCAGACCCGTTGAGGATCAGATCAAAGAGAGATACGGCTCATACATGAAGGGTGTTTCGAAGGACGTTTCCGGTGCGCAAAAAGAAAAGTCACAGTACTACTTCGAGAACGAACATCTCGACGACCAGATGTTCAACTGATCACCGGTCATATCGATCGTCCTCTTTTTCATAGTCTGTTCTCAACGCAACGTGCATGGGTGAATACATGCTCATTCGGCAGATAGGATACAAAGATTTTTCAAACCCTTCAATCGATACAAGGGCATGGCTACAAGAACCGTGAACAAGCTTGTCAGGGACAAAATACCAAGCTTCATTATGGAGAACGGAGAGATGCCGAATTTCAGGATACTTGATGATGATGAGTTCCTTGAAGCGCTTAATGAAAAATTGCTCGAAGAAGTGGCAGAATATCAGGAATCAGGGGACCTTGACGAGCTGGCCGACATTCTGCAGGTGATATGCTCGATAGCCGAGATACTCGGCGGCGGATTCAGAGAACTGGAATACCTTAAGGATGAGAAGGCCGTAGAACGCGGCGGATTCAGATCCAGATTGTTCCTGGAATCCATCGACGATATGAAGAGGTCATGATCTGTAAACACTGCATATCATCCTGACGGCGTTCCCGCCGTCGTTGTAAAAATTTTCCAAGTACTCAATGGGAACAAATCCCATTTTCTTATAGAATTCGGCTGCGATCTTGTTCGAATCCCTTAATTCCAACTGTATGTTGTGTCTGCCGTCCATCATGCTGCGGATCCTGAACTCCTCCATCAGTCTTCTTCCGACGCCTTTCTTCCTATATCTCGGATCGACGGCAAAAAGCGATATGGTCGATTTGTCTGTTGTGAGCCTTGCCCCTGACAGGAACCCCGCAATGTCTCCGAATTCGTTCACAGCGACCAGCTGTCCTGACGGCCACCCGGTGATGAAGAGAAAGAACACTTCTTTGACAAATATCTCGTCAAGTGAAGAGCATAGTATCTCGTACGCCCCTTCAATGTCCGAGACCTGCATCTGTCTTATCAACACAGCGGCGTATTGTCTTTCATGGATTATTATTCCTCCTCCTGATCACCGCCCCGACACCGGCAATGGCGGCAACTCCCGCCGCTACCGGTATCCAGTTGACTTTGTTCTCGGAAGACGGCATCGCGATGGGCTCTACCGCATAATCACAGACGGCAGTGTAACCTGTTCCGTCCATTGACACTCTGACCGTGTGAACACCTTCGTGAAGGCCTTTGCAGACTATCTTATTGATTGGTGAGGTCCTCAGTGTGCCGTCCCCGAGTACATCCCAAGTGTAAGCGGAATCCTCAGGGCCCGAGACCGTAAAGACATATATCCGATCCCCATCGATCTCAAACGTATCAATTGTGATCTCCAGACCTATTTCGGCGACAGTGTGCTCGTTAACCCCCCAATCGTCTATGAACAATCCTGCAAAGAAATCGGTCACTTCGGGGGAATCGATAACGACCGCGAACTCCCTGTTATTCTGGAACGAGCTTTCCGTCCAGTTCACTGAACCTACCCACACTTTGTCGTCGATTATCACCCCTTTGTTATGGATCAGTGAGAACTCCTCTTTGCCGGCTATAGATATCGCTTTGGTTCCTGTCGTGCTATTTATCATATTTATGATTTCATCCCTGCTTTTGGCGGATGCATCGAGAATGAACCTTGCATCGACCCCTCTTTCCGCGGCGGCTGACAACCATCCGACCGGCGATCGGTCATCTATCGTGCAGAAAGAGCTTCCGAGGTCCATCTGCTCTGAGTAAACTCTCGATCCTGCATTCTCAATGAAATATCTCATTGCCGTCAGAGAGTAATCGGGGGAGATTATCGGCATGACCTTTGCCTCATATCTCATTATCTCGCATTGCTCCGGTGCACTGTATGTCAACGTACCGGCATAGGGTTTGAGACCCGGGTAGCATTGCAAAAGCGGACGGACGTCCCCAAATTCGAGATTCATGTCGCTGAAGAACACATCCCTCATATACTCTGAAAGCTCGCCGCTTTCGATTGCGGCCCCCCATCCGCGGTTCGAACAGTTCTCGCTAAGGTTCCCGGCCGTCCAGTTCTCTGATGTCACGATCACTTTCTTTCCGTCGATGACAGCATACTTATTATGAAAATAGGCATAGCGTTCATAGTTCCCGGCGACGGGGTCGTCGATCAGATACACCTCGGCCCCGGCGTCGACCAACGATCTCATCAGTGTGAGCTCTGTGCTGATGTCGTTTCCGAGCGGCGCACCGTCCAGGAGGATGCGGACCTTCACTCCTTTCGCCGACAACCCGCAAAGCAACGCGACCAGATTTACGTTTGTCAACAGGTAGTTTGCTATAAGTATCTCTCGATCGGCATTCTCGATCTCTTTGAAAATCGGAGTGCCCTGAGATTCGGGGAAACTGAACGGAGAAACAACAGAATCAAAGTACAGCTCCGGGTCGAAGGAATGATTCGTCAGACCCGGTTTTGTGTATATCCAGTCTGCTGCTGTATCAGTATCGTTCGAGCCTATTCTGAGTACATATTTATTTGTAGGAAGAGGGACCGGATCCCCCGACCAACCTATTTCCATATGCTTCTCGCCGTAGCAGACCGCATCCCGAAGGATACCGCTACGATACAGCGATATGTCGTCTCCCGTATTCGCAAGTATGAAACTGCCTTTCTTTTGGATCCGTTCATCGCCGAACGTTGTTGTGTTGCCTCTTCCTGAGAACCAATCGTCTGCGCCGACGGCCTTTACGAGTGTCAGCCTTGCGCCGGATGCTATCTTGATCCCGCTTATGAAAGTGAGCGTACCTTCTCCGTCCGATATCGACCACCCTTTCAGATCCACATCCCCATCGCCGTAATTGAATAACGATAATCCTTCATAGTTACCAAAGGGATTGATCTCATACAGCAGCACCTTCTCCGCCGTTTCGGACGAAGAATCCCCGGACGCCATCACAGGAAATATGATGATCAGGGATAGAAAAATCACGATTGATGTTCTTCGCATGACCCGTCCTACGGACAGAGAATATAAAGAAGGGGGACCGTACAGTTATACTACGTTCCCATTTCAGAGATGTTTCACAAGATCCATCAGAGCGGCCCTCGGATCTTTTGCTTTGACCACTCCCGAAGCGAGAAGCACGCCGGATGTTCCGAGCTCGATCGCTTTCAGAACATCTTCGCCTGTCTTGATGCCCGCACCGCAGAGTACCGCTATCGAACCGTTCACCCCTTTCACGGCATCGACGGTCTCCTCGATTATTCTCGGGTTGGCTGATGTAACGGAAATATTCCCTCCGATAAGCTCCGGAGGTTCGACCGCAACGAAGTCGGGTCTGAACTCCGCGACCTGTGTTGCCGCCTGAACATTATCCGCACACACTATGGTGACCAGTTTGACGCCTTTCGAAAGCTCGACACACTCGCCGATCTGATTCTTTGCCACCTTGTGTTCCGAATGGTTTATCAATGTGCCTACGGCGCCACAGCCCTTTACCATGGAGGGCGTGATCCACCCTGTAGCAGAGCCTGGTGCGCGGGGATCGACATTCTGTGACAGTACCGGTATCGAGACTGTTCTGGCTATGTAGCTGAGATCGACCGTTGGAGGACAGATAGATATCGCGATCCCGGTCTCTTCAGAAACAGATTCGCACGCCCTTGCGAGCTCCATTGCGCCCTCTTTCTCGACCTCCCCATATGCCTTAAAGTTCACCACGATGGCCGGTTTGGATATCCTTTTCATCAAGTTTATCAAACCTCTTCTCTTTTTTCATTCGACATCTTTCTTTTTCTTTGTGACGGACTTCACGGGCTTCTCGTCGACGCTCTCGAACCTTGACTTAAGCTCTTTGATAACTTCCGGCCTGGACGTGTATTCCATTTCTTCCGCGGGCAGTATCGAAGGTGTGAACGGACCCTGTGTCCTGAGGAATTTGCTTGTTTTGATAGCATTCGCACGTGCGGAGTCGAATGTCGGGTTCCCGAAGAAGTCGACCGGTATGTGGTCCCCTCCCTTTGTGTTGAGAGGCTCGAGTCCCTGGAGTTTGCCGTTGTTGAGCTGAAATCCGAGACAGCATATTCTCGGAGGTCCGTCGAAGTATGTCGGATCGGAATCCTCCGGAGAGCATGGGTAGAATGTTCCGTAGTGGGAGCCTCTCATCCATCCGCCGGCGATCCAGGACGTCATGAGGAACGGCTGAGTATACTCTCCGACGGAGGGAAGACCGCTTTGGCTCCTGCAGATGCAGACCGGGTCGTCCTTCCCGACGTATTTCCCTGCGGTCATGTTGAGTTTGTCCGTTGAGACGACACATGCGGGGCCGATGCCGGCCCTTGAAGAGACCCTCTTTATCGCATATCTTGAGGTGTCCCCGAGAAGAGCGAGTATGTTAAGCGTCTCTTCCGGTGATGACATCACGACCTTTTTGTGATCCAGAACATCATGTATCTCAACGTCGAATCCTTTCTTCGCTCTTGCGTCTACGACCAATCCTGTGGTCGTGAAGGGATCCAGATAGATCCTGGACAGTATCGGAGAATATGCGGACGGTTCTGTTTTGTCTGCCATGAAGAAAAGCATGGGTTCTGAGCCTCTCTCTTCGAATGTCATCTCTGCGGACCCGGGGCCCGCACCCTTTACATTTCCCGAGAATGCGTCAGTCAGTATGTCTTGGCCTGCGGCATAGAGTTTCATGGATTTGGCGATCTTCGTTGCTTCCTGGAAACAATCCCATGCCGCACCGTGTATCTCTTTGTTGTTCTCGCCTTTATAGTGGGTCATGAAGAGATTGATATCATCTCCGACCCGTGTTACATAGAAATCTTCAAGGACACCTTGTTTCTGTTTTTCAGTAAGAATTTTCTTTGCAGCCTGCATCATAGAGGGATGCGGCCTCGAATGTCCGACGACCGATCCAACATCCGCTTTTATGACTGACACTGTGACTTTCTCTTTAACCATGGCTTCACCATATCTCTTCTCTTATAGAGTGTAAAGATTGCCATTTATAATAATGTTTATCTAATAAGAAAGGCCGACATAAACGCCTGTCTCTGAGGCATGTCGATAAGGACGCCTTTCTATAGATTAACAACGCCGATTCGAAGCGGGGGCTGCGATGCCGTACATAAAGTTATTTATTATATGCAGGTCTAATCAGGCATGTTTCAAATGACCTCTATCAGAGACTCCGGGAATATCAGCAAAGAAGACGGGATCGTGACCGTGAAAGGATGGGTCCAGGATACCAGGAACCTTGGCGGCATATCTTTTATCACGTTGAGGGACCGTCACGGCACCCTTCAGATAACTATGCCCAAGAAGAAGATCGAACCTGAACTTTTCAATTCACTGACCAGATTACCCAGGGAATCTGTGATCGCAGTTACCGGAGAGGTGAAAGAGAGCAATCAGACCACTATAGGCGTTGAGCTCATACCCTCATCGTTCATACTTTACAGCGAGGCAGGCGTTCCGCTTCCGATGGGAGTTATCGATAAGGTCAACGTAGAAATGGATACCCGCCTCAACAACAGGTTCATGGACCTCAGGAAACCTGAGATAAGAGCTGTCTTCGAGATCCGATCGTTGGTGATCGAGCTCATCTCGGAAGCGATGAGAGAGAACGGATTCGTGAACATCAACACCCCGAAAATAGGGGCTTCAGGAGCGGAGGGCGGAGCGACATTGTTCAGCGTTGACTATTTCGGAAAACCTGCGTATCTGGCACAGAGCCCCCAATTATACAAACAAATGCTGATGTCCACCGGCCTTGACAGGGTCTTCGAATTGGGCCCCGCATTCAGAGCTGAACATTCGAACACGAACCGCCACGTGACAGAGTTCCTGTCGTTCGATGGGGAGATGGCCTGGATCGACCGCGAAGAGGACATAATGGCGATGATAGAGAAGATCGTCGACCATGTCCTCGTCAATCTGAAGATCAGAGGTAAGAAGTATTTGGACATACTGGGAAAAGAGATAGATGTTCCGAAAAGACCGTATCCCCTCCTCACCTATACAGAATGCCTGAAGATGGTCATTGAGCACGGCCTTCCCCTTAAGGACGGCGACGATCTTGGGACCGAGGGAGAGAAGATAATCGGCGACATAATGGCCGAGAAAGGCAACGAACTTTACTTCATCATCGAATATCCCGAGGAAGCGAAGCCATTCTACATAATGGAAAAGGACGGGACCGCATTATCTTTCTCATTCGATCTCGATTACAAAGGTCAAGAGATATCTTCCGGAGGACAAAGAGAGCACAGATACCCGGAACTCGTCAGAAGGATGGAGAAGAAGGGCCTGAGACCGGAAGACTTCGGGTCCTATCTCGATGCTTTCAAGTACGGTATGCCGCCGCACGGCGGATGGGGCATCGGAGTCGACCGTTTGGTAACGAAGATCTTGGACCTTCCGAACGTCAGGGAAGCTATCTTGTTCCCCAGAGACATCAGCAGACTTACCCCGTAAACTCATTTTCGTACTTTCGGGTACTTTCGGCCACCCCCCAAACAACTTTTTATTCTATCACCATAGATAAGGTTCAGCATGGGCTATATCTCACATCCGAAGATCGTTCCCGATAAAGTGGAAGAAAGAAAGTACCAGATGACCCTGGCAAAGGATTGTCTAAATACGGACACTCTGGTCGTATTGCCTACCGGTCTCGGAAAGACGATAATAGCCCTTTACACAACGGCGGTTGTCCTGAGCGAGAGTAAAAAGGTCCTTTTGATGGCCCCTACGAAACCGTTGGTCGACCAGCACACCTCTGTTTTCTCGGAACTTCTTGTAGACACGAAGATAGGAATAATGAACGGCCTTATGAAAGCGGAAACGAGACAGAAGATCGTTGAGAGCAACGAACTTATCGTCTCGACCCCGCAATGCATCGCCAACGATCTGGAGAATGGGATGTACGACATGGATGATTTCGGTCTGGTGATCTACGACGAAGCTCACAGAGGCACAGGGAACTACGCATACGTCACAGTTGCGGCACACTGCACCGAGAAGAGCATATCCATGGGCCTCACGGCATCTCCCGGAAGCGACATAAAAAAAGTGGAAGAGGTCTGCAGGAACCTCAGGTTCGTGCGTATAGAGATCAGGACCGAAGAAGACCCGGATGTCGCGCCTTACATACACGACACGTATGTCAAAAAGATAGAAGTGAACCTGCCGAAAGAACTTCTGGACATTATCGATGTTTGGAAAGCCCTTCTTGACTATTATTTCAAAGAACTGAAGGACCTAAGACTGGTAAAAGAGAACTGGCCTCCTTCGAGGACCCATATGCTCATGATCGGGGAAAGCGTCCAAAAAAGATTGAGGAGGGGAGAACGTTCCATTACGCTCTACCGCGGACTTACCGTACAGTCGATCTGCATGAAGATACTGCATGCCATAGAGCTTGCGGAGACCCAGGGGATGAGTCCTCTCCGCCTCTATATGGCCAAACTGAACGAGGATGCCCTTGCGCCGAAGGGGAACAAGGGCGGCAAAGAGCTCGTTGCGAGAAAGGAATATCTTGAGGTCTGGAACATGGCGTCAGAGAGCAAGATCGAACATCCCAAGGTCTCAAAATTGATGAGCCTTGTGAGCCAGATCCTGAATTCCGATACCTCATCAAAGGTAATGGTCTTCACGCAATACCGCGATACCTGCGATGTTCTGATCGAGAAACTCTCGGGCATAGAGGTAGCAAAGGTAGGCAAACTCATCGGCCAGTCCAACGGAGGTCTGCGGCAGAAAGAGCAGATCGGGATATTAGATGAATTCAGGACCGGCGCGAAGAATGTTATCGTCGCCACTTCGGTGGGAGAGGAGGGACTGGATGTTGCCAGCACGAATGCGGTGATATTCTATGAGCCCGTACCTTCGGAAATAAGAACGATACAGAGACGCGGACGCACCGGAAGGAAGAACGACGGAGAGGTGTTCGTCCTTATAGCCAAAGGCACCATGGATGAGGTCTTTGAGAATTCAAGTAAGAAAAAAGAGGACCAAATGCGTTCAAGACTGGATAAACTGAACAAAGAACTCTCCTATTTAAGAAAAGAAGGGCAGTGGAAACTGGGAGATTTCTAAATAGGCCTAAGATATAGGTGGGCATATGCTGTATTCCGATATCGCAGATGTGTTCGACAGATTAGAGGGGACGAGCAGCCGCCTCGAGATGACGTCCATCTTCTCGGATTTCTTCAAAGGACTTGACCCCGGTTCGTTAAGGAAGATAGTTTATCTTTCACAGGGAAGACTCCACCCTGATTTCTATAACGCGGAATTGGGGATGGCGGATAAGCTTGTTCTGCGGGCGATATCATTCACGGCCGGCGTTTCCGAAAGTAAGATGGATGAACTCTGGAAGAAGGAGGGGGACCCCGGGAAGATCGCAGAGACCCTGATGAAGAACAGAAAACAAGCATCGCTGTTCTCCGAGCCTCTTACCCTTGAAAAAGTTCTCAAGAACCTCACTATGATCGAAAGCGCAGAAGGAAGAGATTCTCAAGATAAGAAAATGAAGTTGTTGTCTAACCTTCTGATGGATTCCAATCCCGTCGAAGCAAGGTATCTGTGCCGCATCGTCACCGGAAGGATGAGGATAGGTGCCGGGTCGATGACCATACTTGATGCCTTGGCTGAGGCTTTCGGTACAAAAGAGGACCGACCGGATATAGAGAGGGGATTCAACATCACATGCGACCTGGGCTTTGTGGCAGAGACGCTGGCTATAGGCGGCGTTGAGGCCGTCAAAAAAATGAAGGTCACGGTCGGCAATCCGATAAAGGTCATGCTGGCCGAACGTCTGCCTTCCATCTCTCTCATCATGGACCGCATGGGCGGAAGGTGCGCAATGGAGTTCAAATATGATGGGATAAGGGTGCAGGCGCATATAGATAGGGATTCCGTGAAGTTATATTCCAGACGTTTAGAGGATATGACCTCGAACTTCCCCGATATCGCGGCGGAGCTCAGAAAACAATGCAGAGCGGAAAGAGCGATCATCGAGGGAGAATGCGTTGCGATAGACAAAGACGGGAACATGCTTCCCTTCCAGAATGTTACGCACCGCAGAAAGAAGCACGGAATGGATCAGGCTGTTGAGGATTACCCGGTGAAGATATTCATGTTCGATATTCTGTCTGTTGACGATGAGGATATGACCCTCCGGCCTCTCGGTGAGAGAAGATCGAAATTGAACGAAACATTCGGCCTTTCCGACATGATACAACTGACCACAATGGAAGTGGTGAACAGCCCGGAAGAGGGCGAGGATTTCTTCAACCGTGCGCTGGGAAAGAAGTGCGAGGGGATAATGGCAAAGTCATTGTCCCAGGAGTCTGTTTACAGGGCCGGTTCGAGAGGTTTCCTTTGGATAAAATACAAGAAGGATTACGAAGAGGCACTCACAGATTCATTCGATCTCGTTGTGGTGGGAGCATTCCACGGAAGAGGGAAAAGAGCCGGCAAATACGGTGCTCTGTTGATGGCGGCATTTGACGATGAATCCGGAAAATACTGCACCGTCTGCAAACTCGGGACCGGTTTTGATGATGCATTCCTTGCGGGTATGCCGGATATGCTTGACGAGTACCTCAGCGAAACTCACCCGAGTACGGTCGATGCCGAAATGATACCCGATGTGTGGTTCCTCCCCACGGTCATATTGGAAGTGGTGGCTGCGGAGATCAGTTTGAGCCCGATACACACGGCAGCAAAAAGTATCATGAAGGACAATGCGGGTCTTGGTCTGAGATTCCCTCGTTTTACCGGACGCGTAAGGGAAGACAAAGGGCCTGAAGAGTGCACTACCGTAAACGAGATAATCAGCATGTTCGAGATGCAGGCTCAGAACAAAGCATGATCTTTACGAAAGCTTTATTATTTGCACTCTAATCATAGCGCATGGATGCCTATACCGTCGAAAAAACCGGCAAATCGATAACCCTCGGATTCAAAGGATATGACCCGACCGTGCTCGAACCCCTTATGAAGACCCTGAACGATGACAAGAATGTTGCAATCGTAAGATACATCAACGAGCATCCGGAATTGACCGACGCCATGCTTTATGTAGAGGTCCACAAAGGAAAACCCGAAGATGCGATCAAAAAAGCATCCAAGAACGTGTCGGCCTACTTCTCAACGGTAAAGCAATGAGCTTGGGATACAAGGAATGCCGCACCGCAGAAGCGGATGTAGGCATGTCGTTCTATCTCAGCGATGCCGATGGTACCGGCGGACGTCTGAAAAAAGAACCTGAAGATTTTATCGTATCAGAGATATTCGATAAACCGGAAGTTGTTCAGAACGGCAGATTCGTTATCGCCGAAGTGACCACAAGGAATTGGGAGACGAACCGTCTTGTAAGGCTGCTATCCAAGAATTTAGGTATTTCCCGTGAAAGAGTGGGGTTTGCCGGCACAAAGGATAAAAGGGCCGTCACAACGCAGCTGATGTCCTTCGAATGCCCTGCCGATCTTATGAACCGGATCGAACTCAAAGATGTCGAGATCAGGAATCTGTACACAGCGAGGAGGGGGATACAGATCGGCGACCTTAAGGGGAATATTTTCAGCATCAGGGTGAGAGAGTGCGACATGCAGAAGGATGACATCCCGGAGACGATAGAATCGGTTACTTCGGCAATAAAAAAGGTCGGGGGATTCCCGAATTACTTCGGAGTACAAAGGTTCGGAGTGGTAAGGCCGATCACACATAAAGTGGGAGAATACATCATCAGGGGGGACCTGGAAGGTGCGGTCAGATGCTATGTCTCCGACCCCGCGATGTTCGAGAGCGAAGACT